>Ga0335075_10000417_pt1 | contig 77091 bp, 63 predicted proteins | sample Lox_Sample_24_FD_206723 | JGI IMG/M metagenome (GOLD analysis project Ga0335075, IMG submission 206723) | Soil microbial communities from Loxahatchee National Wildlife Refuge, Florida, United States - Lox_Sample_2.4 | ecosystem: Environmental > Terrestrial > Soil > Wetlands | place: USA... | reverse complement strand
CCAAGTCTTCGCAAGTGGAGAGTAAGCAAGTGGGATCAGAGAGCAATTCGCTCCTTATCCAGGGGGCCAACTCGCTATCGTAGTTGGCGACGTAGCGGAAGTAAGGCCGGAACCCACCGAGATCGCCAATCAATACTTGACCATCTGAGTATCGCGAGAAGAAGGACTCAAGTATTCCGGCATCTCGATATCCGTGACGTTCTTGCCTTGGGACTATGCCACCGGCGATTGCGCGCGCTTGATCTGTTGCGGGCCACCAAACTTTTTGAAGCGGGTATTTCTCAACAGGTGCATCTCGCTCACTCGCGATTGCACTGAAGCGCCAATCGGCTTGAGCCTTTTCGGCCGACGTGAGGTTACGAACTGATTTCGGCGCCTTCATTTAGAGCGAACAACGCGACCGAGCATTCATACCAAGGGTGCAAACATGGACGTTTCAACTACTCCTGCTTTTGTGGAAACCTAACCTTGCTCACCGAGTCGCCGTTAGAATCTTGCACGTCGATTGTCCGCGGCCCGCTTGCAGATGGCCGGTCCACGACGCGCGATCCATCCGGAAGTGTCACAACCTCCACTTTACCGCGTTGACCATCCTTCGTCGTTGACGTTGCGCCATCTAGACCTCGAACGCCCTTCATAGTCTCGTCGGCCGACTTTCCGGTCGGAGAGTCACCATAAATCTTTGTGCCGATGGACGTGACACGATCCGCTTCCTTTCCGCCGGTCACAACGTCCTCGGCGTCAGCAAGCCCAGTTGTTGGCGTTTCCGCAGGCGTGGGCTCACTTTCGGTTGCAGCTTGCATAGCGTTGTCTCGAATACGTTCCGAAACGAACTCATATGCTTTGTTCAGTGCATACCCCCCCAAGGCTACGGCGCCGGCAGTCAAGACAACGTCACCAACCTCAAGCGCTGGTACTACTAGCACCCCCACTCGTCCGGAAGGATCGTTTCTATTTAGCGGATCCTGCCCGACATACGCGTACATGTTCATGTCGTCTTTGTAGAAGATCGGGTCCGTCTGTAAGAATCGGCCCGTCTTCGGCGAATAGATACGTGCCTTGTAGTAGTTGAGACCTAAATCTTTCAGCCACACTTGTCCGCTAAAACCAAATCGACCGTCATTTAAGGCACCTGCGATACCGTACGGATCGTATTTGTTCGCCTGAGTGGAGACCCCGGCGTTGTCAGCTAGCGCAACGATTGAGCCTTGGTGGTCCGCATATAGGTATCGACGTACCCCGCTGCCGACCGGCGCATTGCTGTATTGAACCAATGGCTCGTCCACTTGCCCACTGTGGACGTATCGCCGAGTCATGCCGGCACCGACATACTCATTCACTAGCGCATCACCGTCATAGACAAAGTCTGTCGTCGTCCCTGCTACGGTAATTCGCGCGAGCCGGCCTAGAACGTCGTAGCGCAATACAGACGCCGGACTTGTTGTAGCGACGAGATGATTTTCCATGTCATAGGTAAACGACATCCCGTTGCCATCGGCAGTGAGATTGCCTTTGGTGTCATGTGAGACCAAATTCCCATCGATCTGCGTGTACTGGTTGAGACCATTCACGTCATAGACGCCGACTCGATTGTTCGCCTCGGTGTAGTTGTACAGCGAGTTGCTCTGGGTTAGTGCGGTAATCTGGTTCGCGAAGTTGTAAGAGAACCCATTGGTTAGATCGTTGGCAGTACCGGAAAGGTTCTGCGTGAATGTCCACAGCCGAAGCGCATTGTCCGTCGTGTACGAAGTGACCGAGCCACCAGGCCGCGTGATATCTGCGCGTCGACCTTCAGCCGAGTAATGGATGACCAAATACGCGTTCGGATCGGTCGTGTTGCACGCTGGTGCCGCGGCTGACTCGCCGAGCGAACACACTCGATTGAGCCCGTCCCGGTTGTAGGTGAAGTACACGCCGTCTGGATGCGTGATGCGGGTGCGATTGCCTTCGGTATCGTATTGGTAGGTCAGTTCGCGCGTGGTTCCCGACATTCTCGACTTGCGCGACGTCAGGTTGCCGAGCCCGTCGAACGCGTTCGTCTCACCCTCCCCGCTCGTGTCACAAGACGTCGTCGCCGCGGTGCCGAAGCAGGAGTACCGAGTGAGCCCACGCAGGTCATAGCCGTAGCTCACGTCATCGGAATACGTGTTGTTCGAAAGATTCTTGAAGGTGAGGCGGTTGTTGTTGTCGTAGGTATTGGTGATCGTCGACCCGTCTCGCTTGGTCTCGATCGTCACGTTGCCGTTGTTGTCGTACTGGTACTGGTTGAAATCCGCGGGATTGGTGTAGTGCGGCGCGTAGGGCGACGGATAGACACGCTTGTCGAGGCGCCAATTGCTGTCGTACTTCAACTCTGTGCGATTGCCATTGGCGTCTTCCTGCCACTGGATGACACCGCGCGCGTAGTAAGTGTTCGTCACGTAGGTCTGTTCGAGTGATGTGCCGACGGCACGCTTCTCGGTGAGCACCTGGTCCCAGCCGTCGTACGTGAACTTCGTGATGCGGTCGGGCTGATCTGGTGCCGATGCGCCGAGCACACAGGCATCGGGCTCCGGCGAACCGAAGACCGCCGAGTTCATTCGCACGACCTTGCACAGCACGCGGTCCGACGTGTCGTAGCTGTACTGCACCAGCGATTCGGTCGTGATGCCGTCCTTGCCAATGACGCGTTCCGCGCTCTTCCGCCCTTGGTTGTCGTACTCGAAAGTTCGAGTCTGATAGATCGAAAAGCCTGACCAATTCTTCGGCTCGTAGCTTTCGTCTAGCCAACTCGACAGTTTGCCGATCTGCGTCTTGATCAGGAGACCCGCGGTCGCCGAGCCGGGCTCGCCATAAGTGTTTCGGGTCGCCGGATAGCCCAGCGGCCCACCGTTGTCGGGGCTCGGTGAGATCGTCCCTGTAACTTGACCCGCGACGTTGTATCGGGTTGCAAACGTGAAAGGCGCGGCCACCTGCTGTGCCGCCACCGGCGTTGCGAGTCCAGCCGCCATCGCGCCGAGCGCGAGAGTCAGGATCAGGCGATTCACGGCGTCACCCCCGGGCACGAAGCCAGATTTGCGTTCGGCGTCGTCACGCCAATCTGATTCCCGAAATCGTCGTACCGATAACAGGTGCGCCGACTCCCGGTGGGCGATGTGACGAGCATGCCGGTCAAGAGCAAGTTCGGATGGTTGTACTCGAACGTCGTCACCACCTCATCGGCGCCAGCGCAGGTACCGCCACTCGCCGCGCTGTTGATACAGTATTTCTCGGACGTCTTCATCCAGATGCCCTGAGAGCTCAGTGTCTTGACGCCCGCGCTGTTGTAGTAAGTGGCGAACAGCTGGGTGTACCCGTATCGCGTCTGCGCACGCAGCCCTTCCTTATTGGCGGGGTACGTGATCTTGGTCACCTGACCCGACGTAGAATCGTATTCGTAGTCCGTCCAGTTGCCGTTGGCATCGCGGATGCGCGTCGCCTGGTTGCAGGTCTTGCGATTCGTGCAGGTCGTCGGGTATTCGGCCTGCCGCTCGAACGCCGTCACGTTATAGGTGACCTTCGTCAGGTTGCTGCGCGTGTTGTAGAAGTATTGCTCGACGGGAGCGCCTGTCTTCTCGAACTTAATCGGGAAGTTTCTTCTCGTCGTTTCGAACCAGATGCGGCCGTCCAGGGTGTCGACGTAGTAAGTCCCGCTTGGATTCCCTTCGTACTTCTGCTGATGCACGAGATAGACGCCGCCCTCGGAGTTTCCGAGGTTCTGCGTATCCGTACCCTGATACTGCTGGTTGATCGTGTAAGTACCGCCCAACCCGAGTCGCAACGCATTCTTGACCACGCCGGCGGTCTGCAATCGATAGTCCAGGCGAAACATGTTGGCCGCGAAGAGGTTCTTGTAGTCGTAGACGTACTTGGCCGAGGTGGCACCGGCCAACGTAACTTCCTTGAGTCGCGGCGAGAATTGCGTGTTCAGCACGTAAGGTGGGACGACGTCGTTGTCGTCGTTCAAGGAGAGGTCGTACGCGTGGAACTTGTATGTCGTCACCCGCTGCGCAGAGTCGGTGACCTTCACCAGGCTATCGCCGATGTACATGGTGCGCGGCATCCCGGCGGGCCACTCGAACTTCGCCGTGGGCCATTCATTGCCGGCGGCGGCGCAGGTGGCGATGGTCCACGGGCAATAGACCTTCCACGCGTTGATGCCGCGGACATAGAGCGGGTTATAAAGCACCCAATTCGAGCTGACAGCGGGCGCCTGCAAACCGGCAGGTTCGGTCTTGTCGAGCGGTGGGTTGGTGGCGTCGAAGTAGTACTTGAGCTGAAAGCCCGTGTTCGTGTTTACGCTGCCCTGCTTCACCCAGATCGTGAAGCCATTGGGATAGTCGACCTGGCTCAACACGCCGCCGTTACTGGCCGGAAGACCGGTTCCGCCGCGCTCGAAGTGAACGACCGTTCCATCAGGCTTGGTCCACAAGAATTCGGTACCTGACACCTCGAGCGTGTGCCGCTCGTCGTTGATCGCCGTGTAGCCCGTGACGCCGGTGTACTCGAAGCTCTGCGAGTCCGACCAGTCCTGCACCCGCATGACATCAGTAATCGTGCAGGAGGAAGGCTCGCACTGCCGGACGTTCATCGCGCGGTTGTAGTATTTGTCGGCGAATCCACGATAACTCGGGTAGTTGAACTCGTTCGCGTACACCGAGACGCTGTGCGAAAGCCCCATAGCACCGCCGATGCTCAGCGTGTTCAGGCTGTTCGTGACCTGTCCGTTCGCCATGTTCACGCCGAGTTTGTCGACGAATTGCACCGGAGGGCGCTCCAGGTCAGCAGCATAAGCTGCGATGGACGAGGAGATGCCGACGAGCAAGATCATCGCGCGCGCGCCGATGCGAAAGACGGTGTTGTTCATTTTTGACATCTCTCGCTTGTTCACGGGTAGTCGGTCTGGACGCTGCAGGCTTGCGCGTTACATGCCTTGACCCACTTCGGCCGGTAGTCGTTCGGAATCCCGGTGTACCCGGGCGCGCCGCAATACGAGTAAGTCTTGCTGGTCGCCGGCGCATTCACGTTGTATTGAAAATTTCCGCTGCGATCGCGAACGATGTAGTACGTTGCGCCCGACATCGCATCCCAACCAGCCTGCCACGAGCAGTTCTGGTTTCCGTTGGTCCAAAGCCCGGTGGGTTTCGGCGGAGCAACGTTGCTGACGACGGTGGGGCCTCCTGCGACGAAGCCACTACACTCCGCACCATTGCAGGCACGCACGTGATACCAATAGCTGCCGTTCTGGCGGCCGAGCATCGTGTTCGACGTGCCGGGGAGGTTGTAGACCATGGTCTCTCCTGAGAAGGAGGAGTTCGTGGCCTCCCACAGCTGGTAGGCGCTGACGTTCCCGGTGGCAGTTCCCCAGCTCACCAAGATGTTTCCTGTGTTGTTGGTCGACGGAACCGTGATCGAAGAAGGTACCGACGGAGATAGCGTCACGGTGGTCTGGTTCGCGCCGGATGCATACCCGCTGCACTGCGAACCATTGCAGGCCCTCACGCGGTAGTAATAAACATTGTTGCCGCGCCCGCTCAACGAAGCAGGCTTGGTCGGCTGATTGAATACGAGTGTCGGGCTCGTGAAACTCGAATTCGTCGCCTCATAGAGCTCGTACGCGGTCACGGTTCCGGTCGCGTCTCCCCACGTGATCGAGTACGAGCCTGTGTTGTTGTATGACGGCACGACCATCGTCCCCGGCGTGCTCGGCGGGATCGTGACGGTGGTCTGGTTTGGGCCCGAAGCGTTCGGGCCGCAGGACCAGCCATTGCAAGCCTGGACGCGGTAGTAATAAGTGCCGTTCGTCCGGGTAAGTCCCGTGCTGAGACCTGTGTTGGAGTACACATTCGACTCCGGCGAAAAACCGGAGTTGGTGGACTCATACAACTTATATGTCGAGACGTTGCCGCTCGCCGAGGTCCAGCTGACTGTAAACGAGCCAGTATTGCTCGTGCTCGGCACGGAGAACGAGCCCGGCGCGCCGGGCGCGATCTTCACGTCGACCGCGTTTCCGCCGGTCTTGAACGCGGTACATGCGCTGCCGGCGCAGCCCCGCACGCGATAGTAGAAGTTGCCGTCGCCGTGTCCGGAGAGGGAGGCGCTGGTGCCCGGACCTGTGAATACCTTCGTCGACGTTGCGAAATTCGAGACCGCGGACTCATAAAGCTCGTAGCCAGTGACCGTCCCGCCTGCGGTCCAACTCACGGTGTAGCTGCCCGTCGCACTCTGCGGCGGCACGCTGATAGTCGCAGGGGCCGCTTGACCGAGAGTTTCGGTGACGCCCGAGCGATTGCCGGCTGCGTCCAACTGATACGTCGTGACGTTCCCGTTGGCGTGCGTGACCTCGATGAGCCGGCCGAGCGCGTCGTATTTGTACCCAGTGGTGGCAGCGAACGCTGCTGCTGTAGCGAGCGCCGCGATCGCGACCACCCCGAGCCGGGCCGATGCCCGAGCAGCCCTGTGCCTTCGCCCGCCGCGAGATTCAAACTCGATCCGATTGCTTTGCATGCGTCTGCCCTATTGAACACGCGCCGCTCTTCGTGCGGCTCTGTGTCATCCGTGACGCAGCCTTCCCCGATCGGTAGTAAGTGTCGTGAGTTCTGGAACTCTCTCACCCACGAGCAGAACTATTTGGGTGCACTTCGATCGGAAACGCGTTTGGATCGGTATGAGGCCGCTCTCGATTCGTGGAATGCTTCGGCTACTTTGTTTATCTTCTCGTCACGTGGCCACGTGCATGACGTACCGATGACCGTAGCAACTACAAATCCCGGCCGAGTGCGAACTGCACTACGCACTGATGACTGGCGCGTGACTCGACGCATCGGAATGGTGGTGGTGATCGCGATCGCACACGTCGGCGTCATCGGGCTGATGACGCAGAACAAGATCGCTTTGCAAAAATCTCGGCCCGAACCCGTGCGAATAATGGCCGAGCTTCTTCCCGACGCCGCCCCACCGCCGATAGATTCGATCACGCTCGAGGACTACCGGCCCACGATCGAGATCGCACTACCGACTCTGCCGGCGGAGTTCGTCGCCGACGCCGAGCTGGTCGCACCACGGATCGATCCGAATCTTCGCCTCGAAATGAGCCCCTATCTCGAGCGCGCACAACTTCCTTACGGAACGGTTGCGACGGTCCTGCTGCTGCTCGATATCGCGCCGGATGGATCGGTGATGTCGGCGGCCGTCGTTCGAAGCAATGCCGGTACGGATGCGAACGAAGCCGCGATGGACTATGCGCGACATACCCGGTGGTCGCCCGGCACCATCGACGGCTCACCGCGCGCCATGCAGGCGAGCTTGACCGTGGTCCTGGGCGAATCTGCCTAGAAAAGTAACCAGGGGCCCGCGGCACCCTCGCCGCGGGCCCGCTTCAACTACTTCAAGACCGCCACGATCGACCGCGCCGTCAACACGTTCGTACCGCCGTCGTACCGGCCGCTGGCGTTCAGACTCACCAGCACCGACGACCCGTTCAGCTTCGTACCCAGCTCCGCGACGAAGTCCGCGAAGTCGTGGAACGCGTGCGATTCATCGCGCATCACGACGAGGTAGGCGCTCGGCCCATCGGCCGGCGGTGATAGCGTCGGCGACGCCGGCATCGCCTGCAGGTTGAGCATACGCGGACCGACGGTCAGCACGTGCACGCGGCCGATCGCGGGGTTCGCCAGATCGAGCACGAGCCCCTGCGCATCCTGCGTCGAGAACGGCGCCGTGGTTCCGCCCGGATTCCACGTCAAGGACAGCATCGCCGGCAGCGCCGGGTAGTCGACCAGGCTGCGCGCGGTGAAATCCGGCGGCGCGAGGCCGAACGTCGTCGGGAAGCCGATCAACCGCGTCGGCTCGCCGATAGATAGGCTCGACAGATCCAGCGAGCCGGTCGAGATTTCGTAGTTGGCGGGGTCCGCGTCCTGCGCGGTGCTCATCCCCGTGCCGGCGAAGTCGAAGGCCGACACCCTGCGCCCCGCGATCGAATCGAGCTGCAGCGTCAACGCACCGGTCGACGCGGTTTTCACGAATCCATACAGCGACGTCGCATACATGCGCACCCGGCCGCCCGTCGCGTCCAGCGTCCAGTCGCCGCCCATCGAGCTCGCGGACACCGGCGTCGCGCTGCCGAACGCCTCGATGGACTGCCCCACCGAGATGTCGGCGGCGGTCGCGGCCGTCGCCGGAACCGTGCCGCCCTTGATGACCTTCGTGTTCGCGCCGATCGTCACCTTGATCGCGCCGCGCGCGTAGTGCGCGCCATCGCTGTCGCGCACGACGGTGCCACCGCGCACGGTCAACACGTCACCCGAACGCGCCACCACGTCGCCGACGACGGTATCAACGCCCGCGCCCGGCACGCTGGTGCCGGCATCCACGGTGGTCGCGTCGAACTCGCGCGTCGCGGTAGTCAGCGTGCCGCGCGCCGCCGTCAACGTGCCGGCGCCCGCGGCCGCCAGCGCATCGAGACCGGCCGCGCCGGTATAAGGGGTGCCGCCGACCTCGAACGTCGTGTCCGCATCCGTGTGCACGGTCACCTGGCCGAAGCGCTGCGCGCGCAGGTGGAACGGCCGCAGATCGACGACATACGTCCCGGCCGCCTTGTCCACGCTGACGAGCGGGCCGCGCACGCGCAGGTCCTTCTGGTCGACGAGATCCAGCGATGCAACCAGCGCCGGCGTCACCGTCACGGTCGCAGGCGCAGTAGTGAGGTCGACCGCATTGGTCGCTGCAAGGTTGAAGTCGAGCGTGAACAGCGACGGCCGCCCCGGCGCCACGACGAGGTGGTGCCGGTTGTCGAGCATCACGTTGACGTCGACGACGCCGAGCGCTGCGCCGTTCGCATCCACGGCGCGCGCGGCGACGGGCGCGCCGCTCTGCTCCACGGCGATGTCGGCGTTGCCATAATCGAGCCGCATCGTCGCGGCGACATAGTCGCCGTTCGGGATCGTCGCGGCGGTGAAGAACTCAGTGAGATCGGTGTACTGCGCGAAATCGATGCGCGTCGTCGCCGGCAACGTTTCGACGACCGCGCCGTTCGCGCGCTTCAGTTTCAGCGACACGACGTCGACGGTGTAACTCAGGAAGTCGCCATCGGCATCGGTGATCGCGATGAACGCGGTGCCGCAATCGGCGCACGCGGCGGGCGGCGCGGCGACCGAGGCCGGCGGATCCATGCTGCTGCTGCCGCCGCCACCACAGGCGCCTAGCAACAGGGCAAGAGCGAAGGCGCCGGCGCGCGACAGCGCGGCGCGGAGTCCGGAAGTGACCATGTCGAATCTCCCTGCGGAGTGAGTGATGACAGGGACAACGCGAAAGCGCGTACGGCGTTGACGCCGCGACTGTCGCCACAGGACGACAGCGATCCGGGAGACCCGGGCGCCGGGGAGTTGTTTGTCGGGAGATTTCGACGGGGCCGATCAGGCCATCGACAGCGGCGCGCGCCCGCCCGCGCGATGGCGGGCGGCGCGGTCCGCAAGGATCAATTCTTCCTGACGCCCTGGATTTCCATGCCGATGCGGACGACATCCGCCAGCGTCCGGCACTGCAGCTTCTCCATCATCCGCGCCTTGTACACCTCGACGGTGCGCGGACTGATCGTCAGCTTCTCGGCGATGTCGCGATGGTTCAACCCCTGCGCCAGCAGCTCGAGCACATCCCGCTCGCGCGCCGTCAGCCGCTCCAGCAACGCACTCACCCGCGTCCGCTGCTCGTTGACCTGCCGCCGCTCCGCGTCGATGCGGAACGCATTCGACAACACGTCGACCAGCACCGCGTCGTCGACCGGCTTCTCCAGGAAATCCACCGCCCCGTTCTTCAGCGCCGTGCGCGTGGTCGCCACGTCGCCATGCGCGGAGAGGATCACCACCGGCAGATTGGCGCCGCGCTTCTTGAGCTCTTCCTGCAGCTCGAGCCCGTCCATCTGCGGCATCCTGAGATCGCTCAACAAACAACCGCGCCACGCCGGGTCGTACACCGCGAGGAAATCCGCGGCCGACGAAAACACCGAGGCACGCATGCCCTTCAGCGAGATCAGCAGGCTCAATGCATCGCGCACAGACGCGTCGTCGTCGACGACGAAAACGGTGGGCGTGCCGGGAGTGGCTTCGTTCAGGTTCGCATTCATGTTCATCTATCTACCGCCGGCGCGTGCGGCAACACCACGCGCATTTTGGCGCCGCCGAGCTTCTCGCTCGCGCTGGCACTCAGGTCACCGCCACGGGCGCGCACCAGCGTGCGGCTGATGGCGAGCCCCAGCCCCATGCCGTCGGGCTTGCTCGTGACGAAAGGTTCGAACAATCGATCCGCGATCGTGGCGTCTATGCCGTGGCCCGAGTCCTCGACCGTGATGTTCACGGCGCCGTCCTCGTCCTTCAGCCTCACCTCGACCCGTTTCGTGCCGCCGTTCCGGCGCTCAACGCCGTCGAGGGCGTTGGTCACCAGGTTGTGCAGCACGATGTGCAATTGTGTCTCGTCGCCCTCGATGACTGGCAAGTCCGTGTCTGCCCTTACGTCGAGGGCCACGCGACCGCGCTGCACCCGCTCCGTGAACCCGGCCGCCACGGCCTGGGCCAGCGACAATATGTTGACGCGCTCGCGCCGCGACCGGCCGCCGATGTAGAAATTCCGCAACCGGTGCAGCACTTCCGACGCCCGCAGCGCCTCGGCGGCGGCCTTCCGCACGGTGGCGCGCAGCCGTTCATCGTCACCGGGCGCCCGCGCGAGGATTTCCGCCGCGTTGAGGTATGAGACCAGTGCGGTCATCGGCTGGTTCAATTCGTGGGTGGTCGCCGACGCGAGCTCGCCGGCCACGGCGAAACGCATGGCGCGGGACAGCTCGAGATCGCGTTCCCGCAACCGCTGCTCGGAACGGCGGCGCTCGTCGACCACGGCCCCGAGCAGCAAGGCGGTCAGCGACATGGTCACCATGACCAGCTGCGTGTCCGTGAAGCGCGGCGTGTACATGCCGGCCTCGGACGCGAAGATCAGGATCGCCTGCACCATCAGCACGGCGAACAGCGGCCCGCGCCAGCCCCAGCGCAGCGCCAGCCAGATCACCGGCACGAACAGCAGATAGATGAAGCGCAGCTGCTCCTCGCCGGGCATCGCGAAGATCAGGAACAGGATGGGCAGAACCGAGCAGATCTGCGCGAGGATCTCCGCGCGACGTTCGCCCCAGGCACGGCGGAATCCGACCAGGATGCCGCCGACCATGAAGAATGGCGCGACCATCAGGATGCCATTCAGGTCCGCGAGCACGACGCGCGCGATGCCGCGCACCGCGTCGGCGGCCAGGATGTTGCCGGCCACGAGGAACGAACAGACGTAGCCGATCGCACCGGCGAAGGTCGCGAGCGCCGCGCCGCCGGCGAACCGCGTGGCGTTCACCGTCGAGCCGTGATGCTCCGCGAGCACGACCTTCAGCCAGCTCGCCAGGCCCGTGGCGCAGGCGCCGAGCCAGATGGCGCTGACGACGGACGCCGGGAACGACACGGGGCCGGTGCGCAGATACCACTGGCAGAACCATGCGCACAGGACGGTCGCGACGCCGCCGGCCGGCCCGACCGCGAGTAGATAGGCGATGGTCAGCCCGGCCTGCGGATGCCAGGGCGTGATGCCGGGCGGGAACGCCGGCCGCGTCAGGCTGAGCCAGTCGAACGCCACGTAGGCGACGACATAGGCCAGGGTCAGCACGAGTTTTCGTCGGGTATTCAGGCCGGCGAGGATGACTCCGGCGCGCGGGATCAGCAAGCATCACCTCCGGAATGCCGAAAAAGAGATTGTTCGCGGCGGGCCGGTCCGTGAAGCTTCCGCGATGAGACGGATCGCAATATGTTGGCTGGTGCTGGCGGCCGCCGCGCAAGCCGACACCTGGACGCCGGACAACGGCAACGGCACGTACACGAACCCGATCTTCTACGACGAGTTCTCGGATCCCGACCTGATCCGCGTCGGCGAGGACTTCTACCTGACCGGCACGACGATGCATTCGCTGCCCGGCCTGCCGGTGCTGCGCTCGAAGGACCTGGTGAACTGGGAGTTCGTGTCGTATGCCGCGCCGACGCTGGATCTGGGGCCGGAGTTCCGTCTCGAGGGCGGCCAGAACGTCTACGGCCAGGGGCACTGGGCACCCGCGTTCCGTTGGAACAAGGGCACGTTCTACATCTTCAGCAACGTGAACAAACACACGACGCAGCTGTACACCGCGAAGAACGCCGCGGGCCCGTGGCAGCACCGCGAGATGAAACGCTCGCTGCACGACCTGTCCGTGCTGTTCGACGACGATGGCAAGGCGTGGGTGATCTGGGGTTATCGCTCGATCAAACTGGCGCGCCTGACTACCGACCTCACGGACATCGTGCCGGGCACCGAGCGCGAGATCATCCCCGAATCCGCGGGCATGGGCGAAGGGCTGCACTTCTACAAGATCCGCGGCAAGTACTTCATCACGAGCGCGTGGTACGCCGACCGCATGCGCATGCCGGCGGCGCGCGCCGACCGGATAGAAGGTCCGTACGAGGTGAACCCCGCGATCAGCATCGACGAAGACTTCGGGCTCGCGCAGGGCAACCGGCTGAAGGAACCCTGGGGCCGCGAGAAGCCGTACGTCATCGTGTCCGGCAATCCGAAAGCCACCGGCAAGATCTCGCTGCACCAGGGCGGCATCGTGCAGACGTCGCTCGGCGAGTGGTGGGGCTGGTCGATGATGGATGCGAACTCGGTGGGCCGCGTGACGGCGTTATCACCGGTCACGTGGAAGGACGGCTGGCCGTATTTCGGGCTGGCAAACAACCTCGGCCGCACGCCGCGCACCTGGGTGAAGCCGAAGACCCGCGCGCCGCAGCCGATCCGCGTGCCGTTCGAACGCGACGACGATTTCTCGGGCGGCGCGCTGCAGCCGGTGTGGCAGTGGAATCACGTGCCGGTGGCGGATGCGTGGTCGTTGAGCGAACGCACCGGATTTCTGCGGCTGCACGCGCTGCCGGCAACCGATCTCTGGGATGCGCGCAACACGCTGACACAGCGCTCGATCGGACCGGCCTCCACACCGACCGCGGTGTTGGATACGTCCGGCCTGCAGGACCACGACGTCGCCGGATTCGCGCTGTTCAACCGGCCGTACGCTTGGCTAGGGGTGGAGCGGAATGGCGAGCGCACCGAACTCGTCTGGTTCGACGAACAGACGAATCGCGCGCAGCGCCACGAGCTCGACGGCACACGCGTGTGGCTGCGCGCGACCTGCGATTTCCTCGGCGAGAAGGCGCAGTTCTCGTTCTCGGTCGATGGGCAGACGTTCTCGCCGATCGGCGAGCCGGTCACGCTGGTGTTCCAGCTCGCGACGTTCCAGGGCGTGCGCTACTCGCTGTTCGCGTACAACACGTCGGGCGCGCGCGGCGGCACGGCGGATTTCGATTCGTTCGACGTGGCGCAGCCCTATCCACGCGGGCTGCTGCGACCGATCCCGATCGCGCAGCGCATCGTGTTGAAACGCTTCGGCGGCGACGACGGATTGAACGTCGCCGAGAACACGATCGGCCCCGGCACGCCGAGCGCGATGGTGATCACCGACATGAAGCTCGGGCGCGTGGCGTTGGGCGTGGGCGACCAGTTCGTCAGCATCGGCGACGACGGCCGGGCGCGGCTGAAACCCGGCAAGCCGGGTCGCGACGAGACCTTTCAGTGGATAGAGACGCCGACCGGCGAGCTGGTGTTGTTGTCGCTGCGCACGAACCGTTTCCTGCGCATCGACAACTCGACGCTGGCCGCGCGCGCCGACAGCCCCGGGCCGCTGCCGGACGGCAGCGACAGCGTGCGGTTCAACTGGGCGTTGGCTCGTTAGGCGAGCGGACGATCAGCCAGCGCGTCTGGGCCGGCGCACCGCGCGCACCTTGCCCGTACCGCCGCTGCCGCAATAGAAGCGATCGGCGCCATCGGACTCGAGGCCGGAGACGAACACGCCGGCCGGCAGCGCCAGCGATTCACGCACCTCGCCACTGGCGGGATCGATGCGACGCAGCTCGCTCTGGTCGCCTTCCCAGGTGCCGTGCCACAGCTCGCCGTCGACCCAGGTCACGCCGGTGACGAAACGGTTCGACTCGATCGAGCGCAGCACGCGGCCGGACTCCGGGTCCACCTGGTGGATCTTGCGTGCGCGGTGCTCGCCGACCCACAACGATCCTTCCGCCCACGCCATGCCCGAATCTCCGCCGTTGCCGGGCGCCGGGATGGTCGCGAGCACGCGACCGGTCGACGGCTCTATCTTCTGGATGACCGAGCGCGCGATCTGCCAGAGATGTTTGCCGTCGAACGCCGTTCCCGCGTGTGCGGGCACGTTCAACGTCTCGCCCGCCTCGCCGGATTGCGGATCGAACGAACGCAGCGACTCTCCCGCGCCGAACCAGACGCGCTGGCCGTCATACGTGACGCCGGCGACGCTGCTCGCACCGGGGTACGGGCCATATTCCTGCAGGATCTCGGCAGTGTCTTTTTTCATGCCCGCATCCTAGCCGCCCGTGGGCGGCGCCGGGAGTAACAAGCTCGTCGCGATTCCGGGCAACGGCGGCGTCATCCAGCGGCGCGCGCGGCCGCGGCCGTAGGACTGGACCTTGCGCGCCGCGGACAGCTCGTCGAGCGCGCGCTGCACGGTGCGCTGGCTCGCGCCCAGCGCCAGCGCGAGCGCGGAGCTCGACCAGGACTCGCCATCGGCGAGGAAGGCGAGCACGTCGCCATGATCGCCATCGACGGCGGGTTTCAGCACCACCACCTCGCGCGCCCGGCGTGGGCGCAACGCAAAGCCGTCGGGTGTCGCCTCGATCGTCGCGAGCTTCGCTACGGCGCGGCGCAGCCGGCCCATCTCGACGCGCAGCCGCGCCCGGTACGATTCGTCCGCCTCGCGCGCGCGGAACGCGCGCCTGACCAGCTCGCCGCGCGGGACGTCGTTCGGCCAGGCCTCGCCGAGCGCACGCAAGAGCGTGAACAACACCGGGCGCGATACCAGCGACACCACCGTACCGCCGCCGCGCACGGCATTGCGGCAGGCGTCGATGACCAGCGCGCGCGAGGCTAACAAGGTTTCGACGTCGGCGAGGCGCAACGGCTCATCGACGCCGCGTCTCGCCACGCGTGCGGCCGGCGCGTCCAGCGATTGCGCCGCGGCGCGGACCTCCGCGAGCAGCGCGGGAATCCTGGCCGCGTGCGCCGCCTGGCTCGCGCGCTCCAGCGCCGCCTTTGCGTCGGCCGTGTGCAGATGGCGGATCGCGATCGCCGCGACCAGCAGCTCGTGCACCGTGCGCAGCGCGGCCGGCAGTCGCGCCGCATCGACGGCGGCCAGCGAGCGCCGCGCGATCTCCAGCCTGCCGATCAACACGTCGCGGCGGATCTCGAGATACCGCGCGTGCGCGGCGTTGATGGCATCGCCGTGCTCCTCGAGCGTCCGGCGCGCGGCCTCCAGCGATTTCGCCGGCCAGCCGAGGTCGCGCGACGCCAGCGCGATCTCGGCCTCCGCCACCACGCAACGCGCGCGGGCGCGCCCTTCCTTCGGCCCGAACGCGCGCGCCGCGGACTTGATCAGCGCGCGAGCCTTCGGGAAGTCGCCGAGCTGCGCCATGGCGATGCCGCGCAACGCCAGCGCCGGCGCGTCAGTGCGCAATGCCACGAGATTCAGCGCGCCGAGCGGGTCCCCGGCCGCCAGCGCGCGGGCCGCGGCGGTTACCAGCGAGTCCATCGGAATCGCGTCACGCTTGTCACTCTCTCTCCGGGTCGACGGGCGTCAAAACTACCGCATCGACAACCCGACGGAGAAGCACATGACCTCGCATCGAACCGGTACCCGTGAAGAGTGGCGTGCGGCGCGCCTGCAATTGCTCGACGCCGAAAAGGATCTGACCCGCCGCAGCGACGCGCTGGCGCAGGCACGCCAGGCGCTGCCCTGGGTGCGCGTGAACAAGGACTACGGCTTCGACACCGAATCCGGGCCGGCGACGCTGAAGGACCTGTTCCGCGGCCGCTCGCAGCTGCTGGTCTATCACTTCATGTTCGGGCCCACCTACACGCAGGGTTGCCCGTCGTGCTCCGCGATCGCCGACGGCTTCGACCGGATCGCGGTGCATCTCGCGAACCACGACGTCACGCTGATGGCCGTCTCGCGCGCGGCGCTGCCCAAGCTGTTGGGCTATCGGCAGCGCATGGGCTGGCACTTCCCCTGGGCCTCGTCGCAGGGCGGCGAGTTCAACTTCGACTTCAACGTGTCGTTCACGGAGGAAGAACAGAAGCGCGGCACGATCGAATACAACTACGCGCGCAACGAACACGCGATGGACGCGACGGCCGCGCCGCCGCCGATCGTCGTCGACATCGCGCGCGGCGTCGGCGTCGACGTGCCTACCTACACGCGCGACCGGCCGGGCATGAGCTCGTTCGTGCAGGAAGGCGGCGTGGTCTATCACACGTATTCGACCTACGCGCGCGGGCTCGACGCGATCTGGAACATGTACCAGTGGCTCGACCGCGCGCCGAAGGGACGCAACGAGGAAGGCATCTGGTGGAAGCGTCACGACGAGTACGTGGCGCGCTGAGCATGCGCGCCGCGGACGCACCGCTGGTGGCAGGCGCGGCGCTGGTGTTCGTCGCCAGCGCCGCGCTCACCGTCTACTGGTCCGCCGCGATGCCGCCGATGGCGATGGACATGCCGGGCGGCTGGACGATGTCGATGACGTGGATGCGGATGCCGGGCCAGGGATGGGCCGGCGCCACCGTGTCGTTCGTCGCCATGTGGAGCGTGATGATGGTGGCGATGATGCTGCCGGCGTTCGTGCCGATGTTGATGCGTTACCGGGACGCGCGCCCCGGCGCGGCGCCGATCGAACTACTGGCCGTGGGCGCGGGCTACTTCGGCGCGTGGGCCGCGCTGGGGCTGGCGTGCTGGCCGGTCGGCGTGGCGGTCATGCACCTGGCGATGCGCGACGCCGCGGTCTCGCGAGCCATTCCGCTGCTCTCTGCGGCCACGCTGCTGCTCGCCGGCGCCTGGCAATTGACGCGCTGGAAATTCCGTGAGCTCGCGCGCTGTCGCGACGAATCGCATCGCGAACGCGCACCGTGTTGCGCGGCGCGAGTCGAAGAACCGCCGCTGCATCACGGCTGGCGACTCGGCCTGCGCTGCCTGCGCTGCTGCGCACCGCTGACGTTGCTGCTGCTCGTGATGGGCGCGATGGACCTGGTCGCGATGATCGGCGTCACGGCCGCGATCTCTCTCGAGCGACTGGCCCCGCGCGGCGAGCGCTGGGCGCGGGTCATCGGATTCGTCGTGCTGCTCGCCGGACTCTCAGCGCTCGTTCGAGCACTGGAATAGCTGGCCCGGCGGGAAATTGCGCACCTCGCGGCTGCGCTCGACGCGCGCGAACGTCTCGCGCAGCACCGGCAGCACGCGCGCGGTGAATTGATAGACGAGGAACCGGCCATCCGCCGCCAGCGCGTCCCGGCTCGCGGTCACGATGCTCCGTTGCAGCGCGCGCGGGAAGCTGCCCAGCGGGATGCCCGAGATGATCACATTCGCCGGCGGCAGGCCGTGTTTCGCCAGTAGTGAGGCGACGTCCTCCGCCGATCCCTGCTCCACGCGCAGGCGGTTGTCCGGCAACGTCTCGCGCATGAACCGCACGAACTGCGGATTCGTCTCGATCGCAACCAGCCGCGCGTCGGCGCGCAGGCGCCGCAGGATCTCCGCGGTGAACGTGCCGACGCCCGGCCCGTATTCGACGACCACGCGCGCCTGCGCCCAATCCACCGGCGCGAGCACGTGCTCCACCAGGAACCGCGAGCTCGGGATGACCGAGCCCAGCATCGACGGGTGCCGCAGGAAGTTGGTCGCGAACAGGAAGATCTCGGCCGCGCGCGAGCGCGGAGCGACCGTCGTCGTCTGGACGTCTTCCACGTCTAGATGGTCTGGCGGCGACCGGAGGCGACGACACCGCGCGGCGCGCGTTGTCCATGCGCCGGCACGAGGTTCGTCTCGAACTCGCGCGACGACATGTCCCAGCCCGAGCGCAGCGCGCGATCGCGGCAATTCTGCGGGTCGATCGTCAGCGCACGCAGCGCGGCGCGCGCCAGGTCCTGGTCCAGCGCGCCCGTGACGCCGTCGTCGACGACGTCGATCGGACCGGCCACCGGGAACGCGGCCACGGGCACGCCGCAGGCCATCGCCTCGAGATTCACCAGGCCGAACGTGTCCGTGAGGCTCGGGAACACCATGACGTCCGCGGCCGCGAGGTGCCGCGCCAGGTCTTCGCCGAAGCGGAATCCCGCGTACACGGCATCCGGGTACTGCGATTTCAGGCGCGTCAGCTCCGGTCCGTCGCCGATGACCATCTTCGTGCCGTGCCACGGCATCTTCAGGAATGCATCGATGTTCTTCTCGATCGCGACGCGGCCGACGTAGGTGGCGATGGGCCGCGGCAGGTCGAGGAACGACTTGTCGCGCGGCTTGAACAGTTCGGTGTCCACGCCACGCTGCCAGTTCACGAGATTGGTGAAACCGCGTTCGGCCAGCTGCTCGCGCACGGTCCGCGTGCTGACCATGCAGTGCGTCGCGGCACCGTGGAACCAGCGCAACGCGCGATACGACCACGCGGTCGGGATCGGCCAGCGCTGCCGCAGGTACTGCGGGAACTGCGTGTGGTAGGACGTGGTGAACCGCAGCCCGCGTGACACGCAGTAGCGCCGCGCCGACATGCCGAGCGGCCCTTCGGTCGCGATGTGGATGGCTTCGGGCTGGAATTCGTCCAGCAGGCGCGTCAGCTTCCGGTACGGAAACAGCGCCAGCCGGATCTCGGGGTAGCTAGGACAGGCGGTAGAGCGGAACAGCGTCGGGTTGATCACCCGCACCTCGTGGCCGAACTGCCCGAGGCATGCCACTGTCTGACGCAACGTACTGACGACGCCGTTGGTCTGGGGAGACCAGGCGTCGGTAACGATGACGATTCGCATGCCTCACAGTGGCCGCCGGGCGTGACGCTTCCGTGAACCGCCCGCTAAGCTTTCTTTGCGATTCAGCGTAAAGCGAGAGCTGGGTCACGTCCGGCGCCCTCCGGCACGGGATCGCGGCGGCCGTCATCTTGCTGTTATGAAAACGAGATATTTCGTTCACCGGAATCCAGCGTCGCGCGACGCATTCATTAATAAGGACTCACCATGCAAAGCTTCCTGCAGGCACTGCGGACCCAGCGCTGGGACGATCACCGCTACTACCACCACAGCCGGATCAACCAGTCCCTGCACCTGGTCAGCGCCATCAGCTTCCTGGCCGCGTACGTGCTGCTGTTCACCAATCCCGCCGCCGCCGCGCTGGTCGGCTGGCTGATCGCGATGGTGAGCCGCCAGAGCGGCCACTTCTTCTTCGAGCCGAAGGGCTACGACGTCGTCAATGATGCGACGCACGAGCACAAGGAAGACATCAAGGTGGGTTACAACCTGCAGCGCAAGATCATCCTGCAGGGCATCTGGGTGCTGTCGCCGCTGGTGCTGTGGGCCGAGCCGACCTTGTTCGGCCTGCTGCCGCCGATCACGTCGACCGCCGACGCGATCAACCAGGTCGGCCTCGTGTGGTTAGTCGTCGGCGTGGGCGGCCTGCTGTTCCGCACCGTACACCTCTTCTTCATCCGCGACGTGCAGACCGGCCTCGTGTGGCTGACCAAGATCCTCACGGACCCCTTCCACGACATCAAGCTTTATTGGAAGTCGCCGCTGTACTTGATGAAGGGAGAGCTGATCGACCCCAACCACGGAAAAGGCCACGGGCCCGAAGAGTCTCTCGTCGCACGCGGCGCCTGATCGCCGCGTTCGTCAGTTCGGGCGCGGTCCACCACCAGCCGTCGCGTTCCATCGCGGCGGCTGCATCGACGATGCGCCGCGCGATCTGCGCGAAGTCGTCTTCGGGCAGATCGATGCGGAAGATCAGCCGCCCCGTGCCGACCCAGCTCAGCGCCAGCCCTGCCGCGCGCAGGTAGTACTGCAGCATCCAGTTGTAGCGCGACGGGCGCGTATAAAGGAGTGACCAGATGGACTGGAAGTTGACGACCTGCAACGGCAGGCCGGCGCCGGCGAGCGTGGCGTTCAGTTCGCCCGCGCGGCGGTTCCACGTCGCATCCAGCCCGATGTATTTCGCGCGCACCGACTCGCTCTCCAGCGCCACGAGGAATTCATGCATCGCGCCCATCACGTAGGGATGCGAGTTGAACGTGCCGCGCGCGAAACACACGTCGGCCGGCGCGTCCTCGCGGAAGCGTTTCATCAGGTCCTTGCGCCCGCACAACACGCCGACCGGCAGACCGCCGCCGAGCGTCTTGCCGTAGGTGACGAGATCGGCGCGCACGCCGAAGTATTCCTGCGCGCCGCCGGCCGCGAGCCGGAAGCCCATGAACACCTCGTCGAAGATCAGTACGATGTTGCGCGCGGTGCAGACCTCGCGCAGCTCGAGCAGCCAGGCGCGGTAAGCGTCGCGATCGAAATGCGCCTTGCGGCCGCTGTCGAGCAGCATCGAATCCGACGGCGCGTTGCCGTTCGGATGCATCGCCTGCAGCGGGTTCACCAGCACGCAGGCGATGTCGGTGCGCGTGCGCAGCACCTTCAGCGACTTCGCGCTCATGTCCGCCAGCGTGTACGTCTCGTGCGCGGTGATCGGGTTGCCGATGCCGGGCTGCACGTCGCCCCACCAGCCGTGGTACGCGCCGCAGAAGCGCACGAGATGCGTGCGGCGCGTGTGATAACGCGCGAGGCGCACGGCCTGCATCACGGCCTCGGTGCCCGACATGTGGAACGAGACTTCGTCGAGACCCGAGATCTCGCGCAGTCGGCGCACGTTGTACGCGAGCACGGGATGAAAGCTGCCGAGCACGGGGCCGAGGTCCGCGACGAGCTTCGCTCCGCGCTCGATGCAGCCCTTGTAGAAGTCCGTGCCGAACACGTTGACGCCGTACGAACCGGTGAGGTCGTACAGCTCGTTGCCGTCGAGATCGATGACCGTCGAACCCTGCGACGACTGCAGGAAGTTGCCGCCCTTGAGATGTTTGCGCACGAACGAGCTGAACTGGAACGGCACGCGGTAGCGCGACGTGAACTGCACGTCGGAGACGCCGCCGGCGATCTCGGCGGAAGCCTGCGCGGATTTCGCGAAACGTTGCGCGTACAGCGCGGCGAGCCGGTCGAACGCGGCCCGGCGCTGCGTGGCGACCTCGCGCGGCGCGCCGTCGGCGCAGAAAAATTCGTTCTCGTCGTATTCGTAGAACGGCACGAGCTTCGCGAGCCGCCGCGACCATTTCGAGTGGCCGGCGAGCGAACGATGTTTGGCACGCGACAGGACCAGCCGGCGCTGCGCCTTGCGCAGCAGCCAGACCGCGAGCAACGCGCCGAGGACGATGAGGACCAGGTTCAGGGGGGTGACGTTCATGGCGCAGAACTCTATTGCCGCCGTTTTTCAGGGGGATGACATTTGACGATGAACCTGCGCGAAGACCTGAGCTTCCTGCTGACCAACCGCGTACCGCGGCGCGCATTGACGCGTTTCATGGGCTGGTTGAGCCCGATCGAGCAGCCGCTGGTGCGCTCGGCGGCGCTGGGCTTGTGGAAGACGTTCTCGGATCTCGACCTCAGCGACGCGAAGAAGAGCGAGTTCCGCAGCGTGCAGGACTGCTTCACGCGCGAGCTGCGCGCGGGCGCGCGGCCCATCTACCCGGATCCGGACGTGTTGACCAGTCCCTGCGACGGCATCGTCGGCGCGTCGGGTGTCGTCACCGGCGGCACCGTCATCCAGGCGAAGGGGTTTCCGTACGAGCTCGCCGAGTTGTTGGGCGACGCGGCGCTGGCGCGCGAGTACGAAGGCGGCACGTTCGTCACGTTGCGCATCACGCCGACGATGTACCACCGCTTCCACGCGCCGGCGGACCTGCGCGTCGACCACGTCACGTACATCTCGGGCGATACGTGGAACGTCTACCCGATCGCGCTGAAACGCGTCGAGCGATTGTTCTGCCGCAACGAGCGTGCGGTGCTGCGTTGCCGGCTGTCGGCCAGCGACACGCCGATGCTGCTGGTGCCCGTCGCGGCCATCCTCGTGGCCAGCATCCGGCTGCATTGCGCCGACGTGCTGCTGCACCTCAAATACCGGGGGCCCAACGAAATCCCCTGCGACGCGCGGTATTCGAAAGGTGAAGAGATGGGCTGGTTCCAGCACGGCTCGACGATCCTCGCCTTCGTGCCGCCCGGCATCCGGCTCCACGAGAGTTTGTCCGAGGGGAAACGCCTGCGGATGGGCGAACCGCTGTTGCGGACGCGCTGAGCGCGAGCGGGTTCCTACGCGCTGTCCGCCGATGTCGCGCCGGATCCGGCGCGCACGCTCGCTGTGCGCCCGGCGCGCGGCCCCTACATTGTTGCCATGAACATCCCCAACGAAGCATTGGTCGTGGTCGGCGACGGACGAAAGGCGCTGTTCCTGCGCAATCGCGGCACGCCCGCCAACCCGGAGCTCGTCTACGAAGACGAGATGGAACACACCAACGCGCCGACGCGCGAGCTGGGCACCGACCGCCCCGGCCGCAAGCACGGCGCCGACGGCGTCTCGCGCAGCGCGATCGAGGAGACGGACCAGCACGACCGCGCCGAGCAGCAGTTCGCGCACGCGGTCGCCGACACGCTCTACAAGATGGGCCATGCGGACAAATTTCGCGCGGTGGTCGTCGTCGCGCCGCCCCGCGCGCTCGGCCATTTGCGCGCCGCGCTGCACCCGGAAGTGACGCAGCGGCTCGTCGGCGAGGTTGCGAAGGACCTGGTCGCGCACACGCTGCCGGACATCAGCAAACACCTGAGTTGAGGAATCCCCATGCCGAAACGCGCTCACATCGACGATTTCGCGGACGCCGCGGTGGAACGGATCGGACAGATCACGCCGGGCCACGACATCGCCTCGCTGGGCCCGAGTGACAGCTCGGACAGCGGCTCCGACCTGATGGGCCTGCATTCCGGCGTCGACAGCACCAGCGACCGGCACGGCACGGGCGAACGCGCCAGCGCCGGGGATTCCGAAGTCGACGACGACGTCCGCGCCGACGCGGACATCGTGCCCGATCGCGTCGTCGATTCGTCGCGCGCCGGGCTCGGCGGCGGCCTCGACCAGGCCGAGGAAGCGCAGCTCGGCATCACCGACGAGCAGCTCGAGGAGCTGGATTTCGACGACGACGAATGAGTGGCTGCCGCATCGCGGCAGTAGTTAGCGTCCGCGTCGAGTCGCCGCAGGGCGGTTTATTGCGACGCAGGATCCATCGCCACGCGTAGTCCTCGCCTGACCGGAACTGGCGGGTACCCCACACATCTATTTCCCGTTTCTTTCGGGAAGCTCTCCCCATCTGTCGCAGTGTTGCCACGAGGGGTCAGCATGAACACGAAAACTTTCAACGCCGCGGGCCGGTTAGCCGGCTCCGCGGTGCTCGCCATGGCCGTTGCTACGGCGCTGCACGCGCAGGAGCAGGACGCCGGCGCGACGAGTAGTGAGGACCAGAGCGGGCTCGAGACCATCGTCGTCACCGGCACGGCCATCGCCGGCGGCGTGAAGAAGCTCGAAGCCAGCTACAACATCGTCACCGCCAACGAAGAGGAGATCCGCCGCGCGAATCCCAAGAGCACGGCCGACCTGCTGAAGATCTCGCCCGGCATGTGGCCCGAGGCCACCGGCGGCCAGACCGGCGCGAACATCGAGATCGCGGGGTTTCCCGGTGGCGGCGACGCGCCCTACTTCACGACGCAGTTGATGGGCTCGCCGCTGTACGGCATGCCGACGCTGTCCTTCTTCGAGACGACGTCCATCTTCCGGCTCGACGACACGGTGAAATCCGCGGAGATCCTGCAGGGCGGCCCGTCCGTCGTGTTCGCCGGCGGGCAGATGGGCGCCACGGCCAACTTCCTGCTGAAGACGGGTAGTGAGACGCCGAAGGGCAGCCTCGGGCTCACCTACGGCGACGAGAACCTCATGCGCGTCGACGGCTTCTACGGCTTCCCGATCGGCGGCGACTGGACCGGCAGCATCGGCGGCTTCTGGCGCAAGTCGGACGGCGTCCGCGATCCGCAGTTCTCCGCCGACGAGGGCGGCCAGCTCACCGCGACGCTGAGCCACGAATCCGACGCCGGCAAGCTCACGTTGTACGCGCGGTATCTCGACGACAAGAACCAGTTCATCACGCCGATCCCGATCATCCAGCGCGGCCGCGACGACTTCAGCGCGTATCCGGGCTTCGATCCGCTGACGTCCACCTACAACGGCAATGCGATCCGCCGCGTGCGGCTCGACGGTTATCCCGGCGGCGGCACCAACGCCGATCTCTCCGATGGCCGCGGCGCGCAGATGGCGTTCGTCGGCGCGAACTGGGACATGGAGCTCGGCGGCGGCTGGTCGATCGCGGACCGCTTCCTGTGGAACGCGGGCGACGTCGACACGAACGCGCTGTTCTCGGGTACGAATCCCGCGGCGTTGAATGACGAGCTGTACACGATCGACACGACGCTCGGCGGCTTCGGGCTGCCGGCCGGGTCCGCCACGGCCAACTTCGTCGGTGGCGGGGCGGTGGCTGGCGATCAGAGCGTGATCCACCAGGGCTGGTGGTTCATCCACAAGGAGCTGGAGAACTTCAACAACGACCTGCGGCTGTCGAAGGAACTGTTCGACGGCAACACGCTGACCGTGGGCCTGTACACGGCTTACTACACGATGGACGACGAATGGGCGCTGGGCAACCAGATGCTCATGACGAACGAGCCGAACGCGCGGCCGATCACGGTGAGTTATCTCAACCCGATGGACGGACTGACGCGGCAACTGACCGACGACCAGGGTTTCCTCGACAACGGCGCGTTCAACATCACCGAGAAGGGGCACGCCTTCAACCGCGCGGTCTATCTATCGGACTCGTGGCGCATCGACAAGTGGCTGCTGGACGCGTCGGTGCGCTGGGAGAACCAGGACGCGACGAACCGCGTCTGCAATCTCTCCAACCAGGATCTCGACGGGAATTCGCTGACGCTGTACGACAACGCGGTGCCGGTGTGCAACGGCACGTTCGCGACGACGGAGTACGACGAGGATTTCACGTCGTGGACGCTCGGCGCGAACTACAGCTTCACGGACTCCATGTCGGCGTACGGCCGCGTGAACCGCGGCGGGCATTTCGCGGACTTCGACAACGGCATCCGCGGCAACACCACGGGCAACACGCCGCCGATCCAGGTGGTGCGCAACTACGAGGTGGGGTTCAAGTTCCAGAACGAGCTGATCTACGCGGACATCAGTGCGTATTTCCGCGACTTCACGGGGTTGCTGTACACGCCGACGGACAACGCGGGCGTGTCGATACCGGGGCTGCAGCTGCAGTACGGGTCGGAGTCGAAGGGCGTCAACGTGATCGGCGCGATCACGCCGGGGGAGCATTTCCGCTTCCAGGTGGTGGCCAACTACCTCGACGGCGAGTACACGGACTACGACGCCTGCGTGCCGTTCTCGAACGTGGTGACCGGCGGCGGCTGCGCGATCATCCAGGGCAAGCAGCTGCAGCGGCAGCCGAAGCTGCGCTACATGCTGACGCCGAGCTACAAGTGGTCGATGGGCGGCAATGCGGACGTGGAGGCGTTCGTCACGTATACGCACGTCGGCGATCACACGCAGGACCAGTCCGGATTGCAGCAGTTGGGGTCGTACCAGACGTGGGACGTGGGCGTGACGGCGAACGTCGGCGACAACTGGCAGTTCTCGCTGCGCGGCACGAACGTGACCGACGAGCTGGGGCTCACGGAGAGCAACTCGCGCATCTTCGGTGTCGCGGCGGATACGGGCGGCGTGCTGCTCGCCCGCCCCATCGAAGGCAGCGAGGTCAACTTCCAGGCCAAGTACCTGTTCTGAAAAATGGGGTCAGACCCCATTTGCTGGGAAAAGGGGTCTGACCCTATTTGCTGGGAAACGGGGTCTGACCCCATTTCAGGTACACGGTGCTCCAGAGTTGCGCGGCGTTGGACTCGTCGACGTCCGCGCCGGGGCGGCCGAAGGGCTCGAGCGTGTAGCGCCCGTTCGCGAACGACCACGACCACAGCTCCGACGTCCGCATCGCCTGCGACCGGCCGATCGCGGCCCACACCGTCGCGCGCGCCGCTTCCAGTCGCGCGCGTGACGCGTCCGGCAGGTCGCGCCGCGCGAGCTGCCGCTCCAGGCCCGCGGCCATCAACGCCTGCTGCCAGGACCAAACTACCGTGCCGTGATACGCAAAGCGGCTGAAGTCCTTGCGCACGGCCGCCGGCGCCATCACCGGGTTCGCCACCAGCATCCCGACGTCCGTCATCAATCCCGCCGGGAACGGCAACACGATCGTCTCCAGGCAACGATCCAGCGCCTCCGGCGACGGCGTCGTGAACAGCAGCCGGAATCCTTCGTCCGAATTCACGATCGGTATCGGCGCGCCGCGCACGTCCAGCGACACGGCATGGAATCGCAACGGCCGCGCGTCCATTGCGCGCAGCGCCGGCGCAGCGTCGACCCCGGCTTCGCCCGCATACGCCGCGACGGCAGCCCGCGCCTGTGCCGCCGCGATCTCCACTTCGAACAGCTGCGGCGCCCGCGCCGTCCACACTTTCGAATACTCCAGCGCACGCGCCAACGTGCGCCTGCCCGCCTCGTCCAGCCAGCGATCCAGCAACCCCGACTCCGCCAGCCGCGCCGCCGACTCCAGTGCCGCCGGCACCAGCGCCGCGTTCACGTCGTACGCGAACCGCCCGCCGCCGAGCCCCTGCTCGCTGTCGCGCCATTCCCCCGTACTGCGCCCCGCCTTGATCCCCACCAGGTTCGTCGCGCGCGGCTCCGCCGCGAACGGCGCCGCGCGTTGCACCAGCCACACCAGGTTGCGCCCCAGCGCCGCGCCGTGCGTCTCCGAACTACCCGCGCCACGCAACGACAGGAACTGCGCGGCCAGTGCCCGGCCGCTGGCGTCGTCCAGCAACCAGCGCGCCGCCAGCGGCGCCAGCATGAAATCGTCGTCGACCATGCCGTAGTCGTAGAGGGGCGTCGCCACGCGCCCGCGCCCTTCCCGCGCGTTGCGCAACACCGCGAACTCCCCGATGTCCTCCTCGTGCGCCACCTCGCCGTTCGGCGCGAGCCGGTCGAGCACCGACGCCAGCGCGCTCTCCATCGCGCCCGGCTCCAGCACCGGCGCGAGCAGCATCGCGGACATCATCGTGTCGCGGCCGAAGTACGTGTCGAAGCGCCAGGAGCCGGCGAGGAATTTCTCCTGGTAGCTCAGGAACTCCAGCGCCTGCCTTGCGCGCGCATCGTCGCGCGCGGCCCGGGTCACCGGCGCGATCAGCGGCGTCAGCGGCGTCTCCCCGGTCAGTGCGCGGATGCGCAGCCGCAGCGGCCCGTTCGGCCCGGCGGCGAAGCGATCGGGACCCACGTGCGCGCCGAACCGGGCGTCGACGCGCAGTAGATAGCCCGCCGCGCCATCGAGCCGGTCGCGTTGCCAGGTCACGCGTTTACCCGCGCCCTGCGCTGGCGTCAGCACCTCGTCCGGCGCCTTCGCCTGCAGCTCGTAGTCGCGCAACACGCGGATCGACGACAACACCGCGCCGCGCGGCTTCAGCAACGCCGCATCCGTCGTCACTTCGAACTCGATGCCGTGCAGCCGCCGGCCCTTCGCGTCCAGCGTGTTCACCGGCCGCGGCGGCGTCACAAGCGTCCACGTCACCGGCGCCGTGGTCTTCTCGAACCACAACCCCACGCCGCTGTTGCCGGCCGGAAACGCCACCAGCACGCGCGGCATCATGCCGGCGCGCAGCAGCAGGTGCGCCGCGACCGGCCCGTCCCGCAGGAAGTAGTTGGAGTTCTGCCCTTCGTCGATGTGGAACGTCAGATCGCGTGTGGCGGCGCTCGCGATCGGAGCGACGGCCACGAACATCCACACGAGCAGCAGGCGTTTCATGACGCCTCATACGACGAACGCCCCGCGCCGGACTATCGGCGCGAGGCGTCGTTTGCTGTCAGAGCGCGATCGGGCCGCGCCGGCGCCGGTTCAGGCGGCGTCTTTCTTCTTCCGGCGGCGCGTGAAGGCCGCCGCGCCGACCACCAGGCCCACCAGCGACATCGTCGCCGGCTCCGGCACCGACACCGTCAGCACGCGCGCGTCGACGGCGCGGAAGCTGTCCGGGATCTCGTTGCCGTGTTCGTCGTAGGCCGCGTACCCGACCGTCGCCGAGAACGACGGCGCGGCGAGCATCGCCTCGATGGGCAGCGGATTCTCCAGCGAGAAGTCCGGGCCCAGCAGCGTCGAATCCGACAGCGTCGCGAAACGCAGGAACCAGCGCACGTTGGCCGGATCGTCCGGGCGGCTCGCGAGCATCATCGTCAGCGAGAACTGGTCCTTGTAGTCGTTCACGACGTACAGGTCGCCGGTGCGGTCCTTGTTCCACATCGTGCCCAGGTCGTCGCCTTCGTTGTTGAAGAACGAGATCTGGCCGTACTTCACCGCGTTGGCCCACGAGGTCGTGTTGCCGTTCAGGACGCCCGGACCCGCCGCGTCGTCATATGTGAAACTCGCGACGAACTGCGTGTCGTACGGGATCACGGGGGATTCGCCGGCCGGATAGCCGATCTGGCCGTGCAGGAAGCCGGTGTATTCGTAGGTGGTCTGCGTCGCGAAGGCGCCGGTGGAGGCGAGCGAGAGCAGCAAAGCGGCGGTGAGTCTGGAGCGCATCGTTGGTTTTCCTTTGTTCTGGTACGTCCCTGTGCGCGGAGATTCTAGGGATGCGCGCTTTTTCCGGGGGCCGCGCCGGGCGCCCGCCTGCGTCGACCGTGAGCCGACGCACACTTTTCTTCAGTTAGGTATATGTCGCGTCTGGCGCCTATTGCAGCGTCGGCGCGCGCACGGACACGACGAGCCGGTCGCGGATCGTGACGCTGCCGCCGAGAAAGCCGGACGAGCCGATCTCGAGCGCGTACAACAACACGCGCGCGCCGCCCTCCTCGCGCATCGACGTCGGCGGGCCTAACGACTCGACTACCTCGAGCTCGCTCATGCCCGGCTTCAGCTTCTGCCATCGCGCCGCGTTCACCCAGCGGTCCGGATCCGCGAGCGACGCGGCTTTCGCCGGCGCGGCCGGGGCGACGCCGCGCGGGCGTTCCGGCCGCGTGCGCAGCTCGTCGACCTGGCGCGACAGCGACTGCACCTGGCGCTGCAGGTTGCGCACTTCCTGTTCGAGGAACGACACGCGCCCGTCGTCGGCGGCCAACGCGCCGGCCGGAATCAGCAGCAACAGCAGCCACTTGTTCATCGCCACCGGTCCTCCGGGATGGCCGCCGGCCGGAGAGTCGCCGCCGAGTCGGGCACCGGATGTCGTTGCAGATCGTCGATCAGTGTCTGCATGCGCGTGATCTCGCGTTCCTGCGTGGCGATGATGCCGTCGGCGAGCTCGCGCACGCGCGGGTCGTGGATGCGCGCGCGGCGGCTGGTCAGCACCGCGATCGAGTGATGCGGCACCATGGCTTCGAGGTAGCCCACGTCGCGCACCGTCTGCTGACTGCGCACCAGCCACAACGACAGCGCGAACGTCACGGCGCTCGCGACGACGACCAGGCCGTTGCGGAAACGGTTCGTGTACATCGGGCGCATGAAGATCAGCATCACCACCGCCATCGCCGAGCCCATCATCAGCGACATCCACAGGCGCGTCTGGCTGAACATCACGTCGCTGGCCGACCACGAGTTGAGGTACGTCAGCGAATACATCACCGCCGTCGACGCGACGACCGCGGCAAACAAGGTTCGATAGGAGCCGGTGTCGTGCATTTTCATGACCGCACTGTAACCCTGCCGGCCGGCGATTTCCGTCGACGCCCGGCGCGGGCCGCACCCAGTCGCTTCCCACACCGGTCGCGGTTAGAGTCGACGGCATGGAACGACGCACGTTGCTGAAGGCCGGCGCCGGCGGGCTGCTGGCCGCGGGATCGATGAACGCCGTGGACGCGAAGACGACGGAGAGGACTCCCAAGGGCACGCCGGGCAGCCGCCGCGACGACCTCTACGCGCTGCTCGGCCGCCTGCCGCCGCGCGACCGCACCGTCGGCGCGAAACTCGTCTCGAGCGAAGACCGCGGTGCCTACGTGCTCGAGAAGCTGGTGCTCGACCTGAACGGCGAGGAAGCCGCGCCCGCGTATTTCGCGAAGCCGAAGGGCGCCAGCGGCAAACTGCCGACCGTGCTGTTCAACCACTCGCACGGCGGCGGCTACACGATCGGCAAGACCGAGTTCATCGAAGGCCGCGAGTATCTCGGCAAGCCGTCATACGCGGAGTTCCTGACTTCGCTGCGCTACAACGCGCTGTGTTTCGACGCGTGGATCTTCGGCGAACGCGCCGGGCGCGCCGAGCTCGACTGGTGCAAGGACATGTTGTGGCACGGCCGCGTGCCCTGGGGAATGATGGTCTACGACGCGCTGAAGGCCGTGGACTATCTGCACACGCGGCCCGACGTCGACACGGCGCGACTCGGCACCGTCGGCATGTCGATGGGCAGCTCCACCGCGCAGTGGGTCGGCGCGCTGGATCCACGCCTGAAAGTGGTCGTCGACATCTGCTGCCTGACGGACTGGCACACGCTGGTCGAGGTCGGCGGCCTCAAGGGTCACGGCATCTACTACTACGTGCCCGACCTGCTGAACCATTTCACGACGTCGCAGATGAACGCGCTGATCGCGCCACGCGCGCACCTCTCGCTCGACGGCAACAAGGACGCGCTGACCCCGGTCGCCGGGCTCGACAAGGTAGATAGGGAGCTGCAGGCGGCCTATGCCGCCGCCGGGCATCCCGAGAACTGGAAGCTGGTGCGGTCGGAGGAAGCGCACCTCGAGACGCCGGGATTCCGCGAGGAGATCCGACAGTGGTTCTTATCGAAGCTGTAAAGCCGCAGCGTTAGACTGCGACGGGACCGGCCCGTAAACCGGTGTCGATGCTGGCCCCTGCCGGGAAGAACAACAAGAACATGGCACATTGGTCTCATCGCCCGGCGATCCTGCTGGGCACCGTCGTCCGAAACACCTCGCGCGCAGGACTGGGGGTCGTGGTGCTCGGCGCGCTGGGCACGTGGCTTTTCGGCGGTGAGTCTGGCGCTCCCGCCGACGCTCCGGCCGCCGACGCTGCCCCTGCCGCACCCGCGGCCGAAGCGGCGCCGGAAACCCCGCCTGCCGCGATCGTGCCGCCACCGCCGACGCTGGCCGAACAGACCGACATGGCCGATGCACGACGCGATGCCGGCGCCGCCGCGGAAGCTGCCGCGCTTTACCAGGCCGCGGCGGACCAGGGATATGCACGCGCGCAGAACGAACTCGGCAAGCTGTATCTCGGCGTGCCAGGGATCGAGCGCGACGACGACCGTGCCGTGAAGTTGTTCCGCCTTGCCGCCGACCAGAACTTCGCCAACGGTCAGTTCAATCTTGGCTCGATGTACGCACAGGGCCGCGGCGTCCCGCAGGACTACAAAGAAGCTGCCCGGCTCTACCGTCTCGCCGTGTCACAGAATCTGCCGCAAGCCGAGTTCAACCTCGGCGAACTCTACGTCAGCGGCCAGGGCGTATCGCAGGACCCCGTCGAGGGCGCCCGATTGATCAAACTCGCGGCCGCCCAGAATCTCGCTGCCGCGCAGTCGCGACTGGGGCGCATGTACGCGAATGAGGAAGGGGTTGCGCGCGACGACGACGAAGCGGTCCGACTATTCAAACTGGCGGCTGCGCAAGGCGACGCCGTGGGCCAGAGCTCTCTGGGCTTCATGTACACGCTCGGACGCGGCTTGCCCCAGGACGATGCAAAGGCCGCGGAGCTGTTCAAACTCGCGGTGGCGCAAGGTCTGTCCAGCGCCCAGCAGCGCCTTGGCGACCTGTATCGCCAGGGACGCGGGGTGCCGCAGAACAACTCGGAGGCCCTGCGCCTCCTCAACCTCGCCGCCGATCAGAACAATGCGGTGGCGCTGTTCCAGATCGGCGAGATGTACGACAAGGGAACCGGCGTGCTGCAAAACGGGGCCGCTGCGGCCGAGTGGTACGGCCGGTCGAGCGACCTGGGGTTCGTGTCCGCGCGCACCGCGCTCGCGCGAAAGTATGTGACCGGCAACGGCGTGGCCGTGAACTACCAGGAAGCGATCCGCCTCTACTCGCTCGCCGCCGAGCAAGGCGACACCCAGGCCCAGGTGTCGCTCGGCGCGATGTATTACAACGGGATCGGGACCGAGAAGAACGAAGTCGCCGCCGAACGTTTGTTCCGCAGCGCCGCCGGGGAAGGTAATCTCGACGGCACGCGGAATCTCGCGATCGTGCTGAGTCGCGCGCCGGATACCGAGCGGAACGAAGCCGAAATCACCGAGCTGTTCCGTACGGCGGCCGCCGGTGGAGATGCGTTGGCGCAATTCCAGCTGGGCCGGCGCTACGAGACGGGCGCAGGCGTGGAACGCGACATGCAATCCGCGATCGACTGGTATGACAGGTCCGCGCGGCAGTCGAATCTCGACGCACAGCAGGCACTCGACCGCCTGAGGAAAGCCGCCCGGTAGTCAGAGCGCAGTGGTAGGTTAGTCCGCAAGAAATCCAGAATCAGAGGTACCCCGTGTCCAAGTACCCCAAGATCGCCCCGGCTCCGCTCAAGAGCACCTTCAACCAGGCCGCGTCGGCGACGCCGCCGGCGCCGAAGGCGAAGCCCGTGAATCCGCCGGCGCTCGTCATCCCGCCGCCGAAGCTGGCGCCCGGTGCCGGACCGGCGTTCGTGTCGCGCAAGCCGGCGATGGCGAAGGCGGCCGTCGCACAAACGAAGAGCGGCGCGACCACTGGCGTCAACTTGAGTGCGAAGTTCAACAAGAGCAGCTCGAAGAAAATCTAGACATCCGCGCGAACGGGGAGAAGAAGAATGGATAACAAAGTCGTCGTCTATCGTGATTGGGACAACGTGCCGACCATTCCGGTCGACGTAAAGAAAAACGCAGAGCAGCGTCTCGCCTGCGTCCTGCTCATCGACTGCTCGGGATCGATGTCGCAGGACAACCAGATGGAGCAGGTCAACATCGGCCTGCGCGAGTTCGAGCAGGCGCTGAAGGAAGATGCGCTCGCGTCGGTGCGCGTGGTCGTCTCCGTGATCGCTTTCGGCACACCCAACGGCGTCGACGTCGTGCAGGAGTGGACGGACGCCATCGACTTCACCGCGCCGCAATTCACGGCCACCGGCGGCACCCCGATGGGTGCGGCCGTCGACCTCGCGCTCGACACGCTCGAGGCGATGACGCGTCACTTCCGCGACAACGGCATCGCTCAGTACAAGCCGTGGCTCTTCATCTTCACCGACGGACAGCCCACAGACGACTTCCACGCGGCCGCGCGCCGTTGTGCCGACGCCGTCGAGAAACGCAAAGTCATCGTCTGGCCGATCACGACGCAGCCGCAGGGCGCGAAGGAGCTGAAGGAGTTCGTCGGCCCCAGCGGCAACGTCTTTGCGATCAAGACGGCCAACGTGCGCGAGCTGTTCCGTTGGCTGAGCGACTCCGTGAAAGCGGGCTCGGCCGCCAACCCGGGCGAGCGCGCGCAGATCGAGGCGCCCGGCAGGCTGATCGACGTCGAACTCTGAGTCGATGGACCCGGGGGAAGTGCAGCGCACCGAGCGCGTCGAGATCGGTGCCACGCCGCTGTTTCAGATCGTCGGCTGCTCCGTCACGGGCGAATCGCACCTGGCGCGGCAGCGGCCGGGCGACGATTCCTTCGGCATGGCCGATGACGCGAATCGACTAGCCGTGGTCGTGTGCGATGGCGCGGGGTCGGCGGCCCAGGGCGGGCGCGGCGCCACGTTCATCTCGCAGCTGCTGCCGGCGCGGTTGCTCGAACACTGGAAGGCCGCGGGCAGCGACGCATTCACGAACGAGACCGCCGAAGCCGTCATCGCCACGGCGCTCGACGCCGCGCGCGAGGAGCTCGAGAAGCTCGCGATGCAGACGGGCGCCGCGATCGCAGACTTCAACACCACCGTGGTCGGACTCATCGCCGAGGGCGAACTCGCGGCAATGTTCCAGATCGGCGACGGCGCCGGTGGCTGCTTCTCGCGCGCGGCGGAATCCGCGAGCTGGACGGAGACGCGCGTGTCGGCGCCCGACAATGGCGAGTACGTCAACGAGACGTCCTTCCTCACCTCGCCGAACTGGCGCGCGAATCTGCGCTGCTCGGCCGTCGGTGGTTTCGAGGCGGCGCTGCTCGTGACCGACGGCGTGACACCGTTCGCGCTGACGCGCTCGCAGAAAAACTTCGACATGGCGTTCGCGGACGGACTGCTATCGTTCATGGCCACTCACCCACCCGAGGCTGCGGCAGGCGCGCTGCGCAATCTGCTTCTGCGGCCCGACGTGCTCAAGGTCAGCGACGACGACAAGACGATGGTCTGCGTCCAGCGGACCGGCGCGCCGCCCGCGCAAACAACCCGCGAATCTGCAACGGAACCCGACGCGGCATTGCTGGACAACCCGTGGAAATGATCCAGCGAGTCGTGCACCTCGTGGTGCGCCGGGGACGTCTCTACGTCCACCGGACGATGGAGTGGCTGCTGCTCGCGCTCGCCGGACTGGGCGTGTGGGCGGGTCACGAATCGACGTCCGCATTGGCCGCGCTGCTCGCCTGGGCATTCGCGGCCGCTTGCTTCATCTACGCCTGCAAGCTCGAGGGCCGCTGGCTGAAGGCGCATCGGCTGCCGATCTTCGGTTCGCGCGGCCTGCCGGTGCACGAACTCACGCGCGTGCAACGGAAAACCGGGCGCATCACCCCGGACTTCGTGGGTGCGGAATGGCGCTCGTTGTGGGATCTCTGGTATCGACATCGCTGGCACCGGACATCACGCTGGCTTTCGCGTCCGGGAAACATCCGGCTCGGCCTGTCCTCCCCGGAGCAACGGCTGTTCGGCGTGATCGGCCCACGCCAGCTCGGCTTCACGCCGCCGCGACACGTCGTGTTGCTCGCGCCGACGCGCGCCGGCAAGGGCACGATGGGGCTGGTTCCGAACCTGCTGACGTTGCCGAACTCCGCGCTGGTGGTCGACCCGAAGGGCGAGCTGGCCCGCATCACGGCCGCGCGCCGCGGCGGCGGCCAGGCGCAGTTCCCCAAATCGCGTGTGACGGAGTCGATGGGCCAGGAAGTCCACGTCTTCGATCCGTTCGACACGACGCAGGGCATGCAGAACGCGACGTTCAATCCACTCGACGAACTCGACGAGAACGACCCGGCGGTCGTGACGCTGGCCGGCGCCATCGCCCGCGCGCTCGTCCTCGGCGACGCCACGGGAGCGGACGTCACCTTCCAGGATCGCGCGCGCGAACTGATCCAGGCCGTCATCCTGCACGTGATCACGGTCGAGGATCCGTCGCGCCGCTCGCTGCCCCACGTGTGGAATTTCCTCGTCTCCGGCGACGTCGAATACCTGCAGTACCTCCAGCATGAGGCGCAGCAGCAGAACGTCACGCTTTCCATCACCACGCCGATCGAAGCGTTGTTCGCCTGCATGTCGGCCAACACGGCGTTCAACGGCCTGGTGGCCGGCGCGGGCTCCGAGATGCTGCAGCTGGTGCCGGAGACGCGCGACGGCATCCTGTTCTACGCGCGCCGAGAACTCGGATTCCTGAAGGATCCGCAGATGCAGCGCGCGATCTCGTCGTCGACGTTCCGGCTGCGCGACATCTTCGACAAGCGCATGACGATCTATCTATGCCTGCCGGTCATGAAGGTGGTCGGCGAGCAGCGGCGCATCATGTCGATGTTCCTGACATTGCTGATGGACCTGCTCGAGTCCGTGCACGAACCCGCCGAACATCCGTACCTCATCATCGACGAATTCCCCGCGCTCGGGCATTTCGAGCCGCTGGAAAAGGCCATGGGCCTGGTGAAGTACCGCTTCACCGTGTGGGCGGTGTTCCAGGACATCGGCCAGATGAAGAAGCTCTACAAGGAAGCGTGGGAGACGTTCATCTCCAACAGCTCGATCATCGCGTTACGCGTGGCGAATCCGGAGACGGCGAACTGGTTGTCGAACCTGCTGGGTCAGGTCATCGGGCCTTCGGGCACGGTGCCATTGATCGCGCCGCACGAGTTGCTGGGCCGCTTCAGTGACGATGAAGATCGCCGAATCCTGTTCCTCGAAGGCGTGCCCGCGATCCTGCAGGGCACACCGTACATGGAGATGTTCCCGACGACGCTCTACGACCACGTGGTCTAGAGCTTCGCCTTCGGTTTCGCCGCGGTCGAAGCCGTGCTGGCCGACTTGCCCTGCGCTGGCGTCGACACGGTGGTCTTCGCGAGGGCGCGTTTGGCGGCTGCCGGCGACGTGACGACTCGCGCTTTCGGATCCGCCGCCTTGCGCTTTTGCAGCCGCGCGTTGGCGGCCGCGGCTTGCTCGCGCGCCGACGGAGCGCTCGCAGCCGCGTTGAAATCCTGGCGCACCACGGCTCGGGCCGCGCGATGCTCGATGGCGGCGTCCACCTTCTTCTTTCCGCGCTCGATGGCCCGCGCGGTCCACGGCAGATTCTCATCCGCGTATCGCTTGGCGCTGCGTAACGCGCTCGCCGCGCCTTTCAGTGCGCCCGCCGCGCCTTTCGCCGCGTCCGCGATTCTTTTCAACGAGCCCGTCACCGTCTTGGGCATGGTCCGTTACCTCCGTGACCAGTCGATTCCAAAGGGCTGGCTGTCCGGCCGGCGTCCCAACAACACACCCGCGGTACCCAACAACAACCCGGCGACGTACACCGCCATCGATCGGACATCCCCGGAAGCGAACGAATAGTCGTGGTCGGCCAGATTGACCGTGAAGAGCAGCACGAACAGCGCACCCCACAGCGCCAGCGGCGCCGTCAATGCCAGGTTCACCTTGCGGGTGATGCTGGGCGCGATCGCCAGGCCGACCTTCACGTGCAGCATCGCCGAGTAGATAGCCCCGGTGAACAGCGTGACGTGGCCCATGAGGCTCTCTTGCCCGAACAACTTGTCGTTCAGCATCACCGTGAGGAAGAACACCGCCGATGCCGCGAGCACGCCGCCGGGCACGAAGCCGATCCAGCGCGCCTTGGTCAGTGTTGACGCCGGCGGCGAGATCATCCGCGGGGGCGCCGGGGTGGGCGCGGGCGCCGCCGCGGGCGCGGGCGCGGCCGCCGGTGTGGACGTGCTGGGGAACTGCTTCGCGAAAGGCCGGAACACCGGCGGAATGGCCGAGGCGGACGGCGCGGGAGTCGGCGCGGCCCGGTACGGCACCGCGGGTGGCGGCGAGAAGGCCGGCGGCGGCGCCACGAACTGCACGCTCGTGTCCTCGGCGGCGCACCACGGGCAGCCTTTCCGGAACGCGACGTGATGTGCGATGCCCTGCGGACAGGGCTGCAAGCCGGTGTCGAGGAACTGCGTGAGCGCGCGATACCAGTCGGCCGCGGCCGGCCGCTGGTCCGGCGCCGCGAGCAACGCGCGGCCCAGCATCTTCATCACTGCGTCCGGTAGATAGTCCTCGATGCTGCTGGCGTGCGGCGTCATGCGGCAGGCGGGATTCACGGTGACGATCCCGCGCCGCAGCCGCGCGATCAGGTTGTCCGGCGCGTCCTGCGGCTCGTGCACCTGCCCGGTGGACGGGTGCAGGTCGTTGTTGAGGATCTGGCTGAGCACCACGCCGAGCGCGAACAGGTCGGCCTGCACGCCCGCGTTGCCAACGTCACCGAACGACTCCGGTGCCAGGTATTCCGGCGTGGCGACGTCGGCCGGAAACGTCTCGCGCTGGTGCTGGATGCGGAAGCTGTCGCAGTCGACCAGCGAGACGACCGCAGTGTCGCGGTGCACGAAGATGTTCACCGGCTTGAGATCGACCACCGCGTGGCCGCACGCGTGCACGTACTCGAGCACCTGCGCGAGATTGATCGCCATCGTCAGACGAAAGCGGAAGTCCTTGTCACCGTCGCCACGCAGATTCTTGCGCTCGCGCAACTTGGCCGACAGGAGTTCCTGCATCGTCACCGTATTCGACGTGTCGAGGAACGGCATGACGAATCCGAGACAGGCGTGCCCGGTCGGCCAGCCGGCTTCCTTCGCCGCCGAATACACGAGCGCGACGGGCCAGGCGAGCCGGACGACGGAGCCGCCCGATTGCGTACGCTGGACGGCGCGCGGCGCGTTCGCCAGCATCGCGACCAGCTTGCGCTCCTTCTCCGGCGACGACTTGCGGAAGAGCTTGAGCACCCGGTTCGGATCGGACGGGTCGCGGACGACCTCGCCCTCCGCGCCCGAACCCACTTTCTTGCGCGAGTCGACCGTCACTTCGATGGTCGGACCGCTCGCGCCTTGTAAGAAGACCTTCATCGGAAGCCCCGGCGACGATTATTCTTGTTCTGCGTCGGGCCGAGTCTAACCCACGACCGCCAGGAGTCGACGGGCATGACGAACGAAAATCGCCGCCTACGGCCGCCGCACCCACAGCAGCGCCACCCCGCCCAGCCCCAGCACGGCGACCCCGAGCATCGCGCCCACTTTCACGTACGCCACGCTCGACCACAACACGAACAGGCACGACGCGCAGAACACCAGCGGCAGCCACGGGAACAGCGGCACGCGGAAGGGCCGCGGCAGATCCGGCCGCTTCCGCCGCAGCACGATGACCGCGAACCCGCTCAGGCTCAGGAACAGCCAGAACACCGGCGACGAATAATCGACCATCGTGATGAAGCCGTCGCGCGTGTACGTGCCGAACGCGACCAGCAGCAAACCGACGACGCCCTGCGAGACGATGCCGGCCACCGGGATGCCGCGCCCGGTGTTCCAGTGCCCGAGCGCCTGCAGGCGCGGCCAGTCGACCGCCGCCGCGTACGTCGTCCGCGCGCCGACGACGATCGTCGCGTTGATCGACGTGATCGTCGCCATCGAGATCGCCAGCGCGGTGATGACGCCGGCCCAGCCGCCGAACGCGCGCGCGATGACGTCGGCGGCCGGCGTGCGGCTGGCCGCGAGGCCGCCGAGCCCGAGTCCACGCCACAACGCCCAATTCGCCAGTAGATAGAGCGCCGTGATCGTGGCGATCGACGCGACCAGCGCACGCAGCATGCCGCGCCGTTCGTCGCGGATCTCGGCGGACAGCGTCGAGATCTCGCTCCAGCCGCTGAACGCGAACAACACGAAGAGCAACGCCAGCCCGAACGCGCGCGAAGAGTCCGCCGGCGGCGGCACGGCCAGTGCCGGCTCGCCCGCCAGCGCGATGGCGACGCCGGCCGCGAACACGATCAGCAGGCCGCCGACCTCGAGCCCGGTCATCGCGTAGTCCGCGGCCTGGCCGGTGTACAGGCCCTTGAGGTTGAACAACGTCATCGCGACGATGACGATCGCCGCGTACCACGAAGCGCCGTGTTCGCCGAGCGACCACACGCCGTTCGCATAGTCGCCGAGAACGAAGCCGAGCAGCGCGATCGAGCCGGTGTTGATCACCGCGAAACGCGCCCACGCGAACAGGAACGCGGTGCTCCGGCCGTACGCCGTCTTCAGGAAGTGATAATCGCCGCCGGCGCTCGGCAACATCGTCGCCAGTTCGGCGAAACACAGCGCGCCGGCCAGCGAGATGAACCCGCCGAGCATCCACGCGCCGAAGAACGCCGGCGTGGTTCCGGCGTTCGCCGCGATCTCGGACGGCGAACGGAAGATGCCCGCGCCGACGACCATGGCCACCGCGACCATGACGACGTACACCACGCTGACGTGTCGGCGTGGCGCGTCTTCTGCATTCCCCGGCGGGTTGTTTGGCGGGTTACCTGACAAGTCGCGTCAGGATACCCGCCCGTCGACTCACTTCGCGCGGAACTTGTCGTGGCAGCCCTTGCAGGCGTTGCCGACACCGCCGACCGCAGCCTTGAACTCGTCCGCCGTTGCACCGGATTTGGCCGTCACCGCCGCCAATGCCTTCGTATTGGTCACGAGGTCGTTGGCCAGCTTGTCGAACTCGGCGCGATTCGCCCAGATCTCCGGCTTCGCCTTCGTCTCGCCGTCCTTCGATACGTCCGGGAACGCGTCGGGCACGAACTCCGCGATCGACGCGAGCCGCGCACCGGCATTGCGCGCCTCGGCTTCCGACAGCTCGGCCTTGCCCTGCGCCTTCTGCGCCAGCGGACCGAAGTTGCCGGCGACGACCTTGAACACCGCCTGGCGATACTGGATGGCGCGTTCCGCCGGCGTCGGCTGCGCCGCGCCCTGTGCGAGCACGAACTCGGACGCGGCGCCGAACAGCGCCAGCGTTCCGCAGATCATCAGCAGCCGGATCTCTTTGTCTTTCATGCAACCCTCTGGTGTACGGGAATCGAACGTCGTCACCCCGCGGGTGACAGGCGTGTAACCAGCACCGCGAGCGCCGGTAGTTTGTCGATGCGCGCGCAGTCTGCCGGCGCAGCGACGCGCGCGGCCAATCACGAATCGACATGTGAATAGATGGCATGAGCAGATGCCGTACGGCCATTTCCGTGCACGCCCCGCGCCGTCCCAGACTTCCGGGCTCTAACCACTGCCGCAAGTCCGTGCCCCATGCGCTCCATCCGTTCCCGCCTCGCCCCGTTGGTCGTCTTCTCCGTGGCGCTGCTGGCTGGCGTCGTCGTGCGCGCCGAGGACGATCCGGCGCGTGCGGTGCGCTGGACCTGGACGCTCGAGCCCGCGAACGCCGCACCGGGCAGCGCCGCGGAGCTCGTGATCACGGCCGCGCTGGCCGAGCATTGGGTCGTCTACTCGTCCGACTTCAAGGCCGAGCTCGGCCCGCAGCCCGTGCGTCTCGTCGCGCCAAAAGACGCGCCGCCAACCCTGCTCGCGGGACCGCTCCGCTCCATCGACGCGCACCGCAAGCACGACAAGAACTTCGACGTCGATGTCGGCTACTTCACCGGCCGGGCCGAGCTGCGCCAGCGCGTGCAGCTGCCCGCCGACGGCACGCCGCTGGTCGCCACGCTGCGCGGCCAGGCCTGCAACGAAGCCGACGGCACGTGCCACCTGCTCCGGGAAACCATCCGCCTCCCGAACGCGCCCGCGGACGGGAGCGCGAAACCTTGAGGGTGGCGCTCGTGCTCATGACCTGCGTCGCGGCCGGCCTCGGTTCGAGCTCGTTCTCGAAGAACGACGACTTCCCGCACACCGTCACCAACCTGAAGGCGTTGCCCGGCGACACGTCGCGCACGGAGCTGCGCCAGATCATGCGCGGCTACGAAAGCGATCTCGGCGTCTCGTGCAGCTACTGCCACGTCGAGGATCGCGACACGGGGATCGTCGACTACGCCTCGGACGAGAACACGCGCAAGCACACCGCCCGCGTGATGATCTCGATGCTCGACTCGATCAACGGCGAGTACCTCGCGAAGCTCGGTGGCGATCGCCGCTACGCGGTGCCCGTGACCTGCGGCAGCTGCCACCAGGGCCGCAGCAATCCACAGGCTTACGAAGGCCAGTCTTACAAGGAAGGTACCCGATGAGCCGAGCGATCCGGGCAACGGGAGCGGGAATGCTCGCGGCGACGATGAGCCTGGCCCTGGTCTGGCTACCGGCGCGCGCGCAGATCGCCGTGAAGAACCAGGGCTACATGCCGTACAGCGACGCGCCCATCAACTACCGCTCCGAGAACGTCGGCGACGCGGTGACGGTGCTGCAGGAGAAACTCGAGTCCGGTGCAGCGAAGCTGACTCACGACGGCGGCGAGCACGGCTACCTGAAGTCGGTGCTGGATCTGCTGAAGATCCCGGTGAGCTCGCAGACGCTGGTGTTCTCGAAGACCAGCTTCCAATACCCGAAGATCTCGCCACGCCATCCGCGCGCGCTGTACTTCAACGACGACATCTACATCGGCGTCGTGAACGAGGGCAAGGAGATCGAGGTCGTGTCCTTCGATCGGAACCAGGGCGCGATGTTCTTCATCCTCCACGAACAGAAGGCCGAGAAACCGCGCTTCGAGCGCGCGGAGCTCGACTGCACCCAGTGCCACATCGCCGCCGGCACGCGGGGCGTTCCGGGTGTGCTGCTTCGCTCCGTGACGCCGGCGGCGAGTGGCACACCCGTGCCCGGCACGCCCGCGTTCATCACCGACCAGGACAGTCCGCTCGGCGAGCGCTGGGGCGGCTGGTACGCGACGGGTAGTTTGGCGACGCAGACCGTCGCGAACACGGCGGCCGCCGCCGGTGCGACCGCGAAGACCGCTGCACCTGCGCCGCTGTCCGAGACCTTCGACCCGAAGGCCTACCTCGCTCCGACCAGCGACGAGGTCGCGCTGCTGGTGCTCGCGCACCAGACGCAGATGCACAACCTGATCACGCTGACCAACTACCGAACGCGCATCGCGATCCATGAGGCCAACGGCGACACGACGAATGTCCAGCGTGCCTTCGAGAAGCCCGCCGAACAACTGCTGCGTTACCTGCTGTTCGCGCGCGAGGCGCGCCTGCCCGATCTCGACGCGAAGCAGGTGATCGCGGATTCCGACTACGCGCGCGAGTTCGCCGGCCGCGGCCCGTTCGACTCGAAGGGCCGCTCGCTGCGCCAGTTCGACCTGCACACGCGCATCTTCAGGTATCCCTGCAGCTATCTCATCTACTCCGACGCCTTCGACGCGTTGCCCGAGCCGGCGAAGACCTACGTCTACGACCGCCTGCTCGAGATCCTGAGTGGCGAGGACGACAGCCGCGATTTCGCCGCGCTCTCGCCCGACGACCGCCGCTCGATCCTCGAGATCCTGCTCGAGACCAAACCCGGCCTGCCGCAGGCCTGGCGCGACTACGCGCGCGCCCACGACCTGCGCCTGGCCGCCACGAACACACCCGGATCCCCAAACATCAAACGGAGTAATTCTCGATGAACAACTTGTTGAAGACCGCGGGCCTCGCGGTGCTGTCGTTCGGCGGCGCGGTCGCGCTGGCCGGCGACAAGCTCGACGGCCGCTGGGACGCGCAACTGGTGCGCGATCAAACCGTCATCCCGTTCCGCCTCGACATCAGCGGCTCCGGCAAATCGCTGAGAGGCACGTTGTACGACGGCTTCCGCGCCTACGAATACACGACCGGCGCGAGCTACGACGATGGCAAGCTGGTGCTGAACATCGAGCACTACCTGACCACGATCTCCGCGCAGTTGCAGGACGGCAAGCTGGTCGGCGACGTGGTCGCGCAGAACCGCGGCAGCCGCGCGGAGTACGGCTTCGTCGCGACGCGCCATGACGCGTCGAAAGACGGAGCGAGCGACGCCGCCTTCAAGGCCGCCAACGCACCGTCGATCGGCGGCGACTGGGAGATTCCGCTGTCGTCGCCGTCGTCGAAGGGCGAGAAGGCGTTCCGCCTGATCGTCGATCAACGCGGCGCGGAAGTCGCCGCGTCGATCCTGCGCGTCGACGGCGACACGGGCGCGTACAGCGGCACGTTCCAGGACGGCCAGTGGGTGCTCAGCCACTTCGACGGCTCGCGTCCCGGCGTGATCGTCGTCAAGCCCGCCGCCGACGGCACGCTCGAGATCGTGCAGAACGTGCAACGGCCGCGCACGGAGTCCGCCGGTGAATACGGCAGCAACGCGCCGGACGGTCGCTACGACACGAAGCTCGTCGCGTACCGGCCCGACGTGGCGCGCGCGAAGGGCCTGCCCGAGCCCGCCAACCACCTGGCGCACACCACGGCGCGCGATCCGAACGAGAAGTTCGCGTTCGCGTTCAAGGACATCGACGGCAAGCTCGTGACCAACGACGACGTGGACCACAAGGGCCAGGTCGTGCTCGCGATCGTCACCGGCACCTGGTGCCCGAACTGCCACGACGAAGCGCAATACCTGATCCAGCTCGACAGGAAGTACCGCGACAAGGGCCTGCGCATCGTCGCGTTGAACTTCGAGGAAGTGGAACAGCAGGATTCCCTGCAGCGCGTGAAGGCGTTCGTGAAGCAGTACGGCGTGAAGTATCCCTATCTACAGGCCGGCGCGCCGGAGGAGATGTGGGAGAAGGTGCCGCAGCTCGTGAACCTCAACACGTGGCCGGCGACGGTGTTCGTCGGGCGTGACGGCACGGTCCGCGCCGTGCATGCCGGCTTCGCCTCGCCGTCGACCGGCGACTTCTACGCGAAGCAGCAGGAAGAGTTCACGTCTCGCATCGAGAAGCTGCTGGCCGAGAAGAAGCCGGCGGACGTCCGCGTGACGAGCAACACGGCGCCGGTGAAGTTCGGGCCGTGAACCGATCGATTCGATAGAGCCTCGGAAGGGCTTCAGGGTTGGGCCGCGTCGGATGACGCGGCCCTTTTTTCGTGCGCGGCGCGAAGAACTGTCGTCACCTGCGGCGTGCGCGTATTCCGCTTTCGCATGTCCTCATGCCGTTGTTACCGCGCGATACCGGAAATGTGGCCGGCACGCGCGCGGCGCGCGATTTGCGTTACACGGGTGCAACCGGCCGCGCCTTCCTGTGACCGCGCCGTTACCCACGCTCGACTGCCCCGTTATCCGCGGATAACTAACGTCGCTCCCCTGTTCAGGGGAGACCATCGATGAATTCCATCGCGCTGCCGTTGAGCCGTTCTTCGTGGACGCGCCTGTGGCGTGAACCGCTCGTGCATTTCGCGCTGATCGGCGCCGCCATCTTCGTCGTCGCGCACGCCGTCGAGCAGCGTCGCCAAGCCGCGGAGCTGCGCATCGAGGTCGACTCGTCGCTCGACGAGCGGCTGGGCAATCTCTACCGCACGCAGTTCGGTGCGTCGGCATCGGCGGCCCAGCTGCGCTCGATCGTCGACGACTATCTCGACGACGAGGTGCTGTACCGCGAGTCGCTGCGGCTCGGCCTCGACCAGGACGACGAGATCATCCGGCGCCGCCTGATCCAGAAGCTCGAGTTCCTGCAGCGCGACTCGATCGCCAGCGCGAATCCGTCGACGCACGAGCTGCGCGCGTACTACGACGCGCATCCCGGCACGTTCGCGGTGCCGCCGCGCGTGTCGTTCGCACAGCTCTACTTCAGCCCCGACGCTGGCGGCGAGGCGCGTGCGCTGGCCCGAGCCCGCGAAGCGCGCGTGGCGCTGGCAGCGGGCAATCCGGTCGACGCCGACGCCGCGTTCGATCCCGGCTACGACGCGGTGACGCGCGCCGATGCCGCGCGCGTCTTCGGCGCGTCGCCGCTGGTCGATGCGCTGTTCGCCACGCCGGCCGGCCAGTGGTCGGAGCCGGTGCGTTCGGGCTTCGGCTGGCACCTGGTCAGGGTCACGGCCGTCGAACCGGCGCGCGAGCTGCCGTTCGAGCAGGTGCTGCCGGACGTGCGCGGCGCCTTCCTGCACGACGCCACCGCGAAGGCACGCCGCGCGCAGCTCGACCAACTGCGCGCCCGGTACCACGTCGTCGCGAAGACCACGCCATGAAGACGGCTTTCGCGTTGCTCCTGACGTTGCTCACCGCGCCGTTCGCCGCCGCGCACGACGTGCGGCCCGCCTACCTCGAGATCGTCGAGCAGGCGAACGGCACGCTGAACATCGTCTGGAAGCGCACGGCCGCCACCAGCGCCGCCTCTTTCACGCCGCGCTTCTCCACGGGCTGGACCGACAAACAACCCGCGACCAGCCACGACGCCGGCGAGGCGCTGGTGAAGACGTGGACCATCGCCGCGCCGCACGCGCCACTGGCCGGCGCGTCGATCGACATCGAAGGCCTGAAGACGACCATCACGGACGTGCTGCTGCGCGTCCGGTACGCCGACGGCAGCGAACTCACGCGCGTGCTCAAGCCGGCGGAGAGCTCGATCACGCTGCCCGGGGCCGCGAAGCCCGGCGCGCCGGTGCGCGAATACCTCGGCCTCGGCTTCTCGCACATCTGGAGCGGCATCGATCACCTGATGTACGTGTTCGGGCTGGTGCTGCTGGTGCGGACGCCGCGCCTGCTGCTGAAGACGATCACCGGTTTCACGCTGGCGCACAGCGTGTCGCTGGCCGCCGCGTCGCTCGGTTTCCTGCACGTGCCGGCCGCGCCGGTCGAGGCGGTGATCGCGCTGAGCATCGTCTACGTGGCGGTCGAACTACTCCGCGCGCGCGAGGGGCAGCCCAGCCTCGCGTCGCGCGCACCGTGGGTGGTGTCGATGAGCATCGGCCTGCTGCACGGCCTCGGCTTCGCCGGTGCGCTGGCCGAGGTCGGCCTGCCGGCCGACGCGATCCCGCAGGCGCTGCTGCTGTTCAACGTCGGCATCGAGCTCGGGCAGATCGCGTTCGTCGCGCTGGTGCTCGCCGCGGGCCAGGCGCTGATCCGCCTCGCACCGCGCCTCACGACTTCCCTGCGCTGGCTGCCGCCGTACGCCATCGGGTCGTTCGCGACCTTCTGGGTGATCGAACGCGTCCACGCGATTTTTTGACGGAGACAACGAGAACATGAAATCGAGATTGAAGTCCCCCGCCTTGCTGGCCATCGCGGCCACCGCTCTCGCCGCGCAGGCCTTCGCGGCCGAGGCACCGAAGGTGCCGGCGAACCCGCTGCGCAACGCCTATTTCGGCGAACTGCACCTGCACACCGCGATGTCGTTCGACGCGTTCCTGATCGGCACGCGCGTCTTCCCGGAGACCGGCTACAAGTACGCGCGCGGCGAGGAAGTCGAGGTCAACGGCCAGAAGTTCAAACGCAGGGTGCCGCTGGATTTCTGCGCGGTCACGGACCACTCGGAGTATCTCGGGCAGATGGCGCTGGCCGGCGACCCGAAGGGCCCGCTGGCGAACACCATCTACGGGCAGACGATCGCGAAGGAAGGCACGAGCCAGAAGCTGCTGCGGATGTTCGGCCTCTCGGACACGTTCGGCACGGGCGGCCCGCGTCCGCCGGAGCTGCTCGACCCCGCGCAGCTGAAGAGCAACTGGCAGCGACAGATCGACGCCGCGAACGGCGCCTATCAACCCGGCAAGTTCACGACGTTCGTCGGGTACGAATGGTCGGCGCTGCCGAACGGCGCGAACCTGCATCGCAACGTCATCTTCAAGGGCCCGGGGTATCCCGAGCTGCCGTTCTCGTCCGTCGATTCGGCGGTGCCCGAAGAGCTGTGGCGCTACATCCGCCACCAGCGCGATCTCGGCCGCGAGGTGCTGGCGATCCCGCACAACTCGAACGTCAGCGACGGCCTGATGTTCTCGTACGCGGATTCGAAGCGCGATCCGATCGACAGCGAATACGCCGCCACGCGCCAGAGCATCGAGCGGCTCGTCGAGATCACGCAGACCAAGGGTACGAGCGAGACCCGCCCCGAGCTCTCGCCGAACGACGAGTTCGCGAACTTCGAGAACGTCGACTCGCTGCTGACCGTGCCGCGGCAGAGCAGCGTGAACGGCGGCTACGTGCGCCAGGCGTACGGCCGCGGTCTCGAGATCGAGAAGCGTGTCGGCACGAATCCGTTCGAGTTCGGCCTCACCGGTTCGTCGGACCTGCACACGGGACTGGTGTCCAGCGACGAGAAGCTAGCGCCCGGTTATCTCGACAACCCGCCGGACGTGCAGCGGCTGCTCGAGGTCAATCCGCAGTTCAGCTACACGGCGGTCAAGGGCAGCACGTCGGGCGTCACCGGCGTGTGGGCCGAGTCGAACACGCGTGAATCGATCTTCGACGCGCTGTATCGCCGCGAGGTGTTCGCGACGTCGGGCACGTACGTGAAGGTGCGGCTGTTCGCCGGCTTCGACTACGCGCCGGGCATCACGAAGCAGAAGGACTGGATCAGGCGCGCGTACGCCTCGGGCGTCGCGATGGGCAGCGATCTCTCCGGCACCAACGCCCCCGGCAGGCCGCTCAAACTACTCGTCCACGCGGTGAAGGACCCGGACGGCGGCAACCTCGACCGCATCCAGGTGATCAAGGTGTGGCTGGCCGACGGCAAGGCGCAGGAGCGCATCTTCGACGTGGCCTGGGCCGGCGACCGCAAGGCCGACGACAAGGGCCGCGTGCCGGCGATCGGCTCGACCGTGCAGGCCGAGACCGCCACGTACACCAACACCATCGGCGCGACCGAGCTCGTCGCCGAATGGCAGGACCCGACCTTCAAGGCGGGCGACGACGCCGTGTACTACGCGCGCGTGCTCGAGATCCCGACGCCGCGCTGGTCCACCTACCTGGCCGTCGCCAACAAGCTGCCCGTTCCCACCAGCGTGCCCTCGGCCATCCAGGAGCGCGCCTGGACCTCACCCGTCTTCTATCGCCCTTGATTCCAGACACCTGAGAAAACCATGAAAACCTTTTCGCCCTCACTAGCTACCTTGGCCGTGCGCGCGACGCTGTTCGCGGCGCTGGCCGGCACCGGCACGTCCGCCCTGGCGCAGGATGCCGACGCCGCCGTCGGCGCCGCGAGCACCCTCGCCGAACCCGCGGACGACACGCTCGCAGTCGTCACCGTCACCGCGCGCCGCCGCGAGGAAGACGTGCAGGACGTGCCGATCCCGATCGCCGCGCTCGACGGCCAGTCGCTCGAGCGCGCCGGCCAGTTCCGGCTCGAGGACCTGAACCAGCGACTGCCGAGCACGAACGTGCTGATCACGAACCCGCGGCAGATGAGCTTCGCGGTGCGCGGACTCGGCAACAACGTCGCGAACGACGCGCTGGAGTCCAGCGTCGGCACGTATCTCGACAACGTCTATCTCGGCCGCCCCGGCATGGCGAACTTCGATCTGATCGACCTCGACCAGATCGCGCTGCTGCGCGGCCCGCAGGGCACGTTGTTCGGCAAGAACACGACCGCCGGCGTGCTGAACATCCAGACGCGCGCGCCGAGTTTCGACCCGTCCGCCGCGTTCGAGACCACCGGCGGCAACGACGGCTACTGGCAGGTGCGCGGCGCCGTCACGGGACCGCTGTCCGAGCATCTCGCCGGGCGTCTCTCCGCGTCGAAGACCTATCGCGACGGCTACATCGAGCAGCCGCTGCGCGACAACGAGCTCAACGAATCCAACCGCACCGGTGTGCGCGGCCAGCTCGCCTGGAACCCGAGCGAAGCGCTGAACGTCCGCTTCATCGCCGACTGGAACAAGGACGAGTCCGACTGCTGCGCCGGCGTCATCAAGTCCCTGGGCGCCAACGATGGCGCCACCTACCTGGCGCGCGTCGCGGCGACCGGGGCCATCTACCAGTTCGATCCCGACTACCGCACGGTGTGGACGAACGGCTGGCAACACATGAGCGTCGACCAGGGCGGCGCCTCCGTCGAGGCGAACTGGAAGCTCGACAGCGGCACCTTGACGTCGATCAGCGCGTACCGCTACTGGGACTTCAAGCCGTACAACGACGCCGACGGCGTCTCGCTGAACGCGATCGTCAACGCCGCACAGCAGGTCAACGACGAACAGGTCAGCCAGGAGATCCGCTGGGCGTCGCCGACCGAAGGCGCGGTCGAATACGTCGCGGGCTTCTACGGCTTCTACCAGGCGCAGGACAACAAGCTGTTCACGCAGTACGGCCCGGACGCCGGCATCTGGTTCAGCCGGCCGCAGTTCGTCAACGGCTACACGCAGACCAACCAGGACCTGCACACGCGCAGCTGGTCGCTGTTCGGGCAGGCCACGTGGAAGGCGACCGATGCGTTCAGCCTGACGGCGGGCGTGCGCGGCACGCGCGAGCGCAAGAACACGGTGGTGGACAGATTGGCGCCGACCGGGCCGAATCCGGGCATCGCCGCGTTGCTGCCGGCTTACTACTCGGGCGATCTCGAGATCGAGGACACGAACGTGTCCGGCCTGCTGAGCGCCGCGTACAAACTGACCGACGACGTGTTGTTGTACGGCTCGGTGTCGCGCGGCGTGAAGTCGGGCGGCGTGAATCCGTCCGTGCCGCCGACCGTGGCCGGCGGCCTGCCCGCGAGCGAAACGTTGTTCATCGAGCCGGAGATCGCGCTCGACTACGAGCTCGGCGTGAAGACGGAGCTGTTCGAGCGCCGGCTGCAGCTGAACGCGAACCTGTTCTGGACCGACGTGGACGACTACCAGGCCGCGCGGCTCGGCAACTTCACGGGCACCGGCATCTCCACGCAGATCCTCGGCAACATCGGTTCCGTGCGCACGCGTGGCGTCGAGCTCGAGATCGCGTCGGTGCCGGTCGAAGGCCTGACGGTGCAGCTGACGGCGTCGTACAACGACGCGAAGTACACGGATTACAAGAACGGCCCGTGCGCCGCGGAGAAACCCGCCGCCCTGTCCTGCGACCTGACCGGCGAGCGCGTGTACCTGACGCCCGAATACGTCGTGAATCCGAACGTGAACTTCGAGCGCAAGTTCGAGCGGCTGACGGTGTTCACGAACGTCGGCTACTCGTGGCGCTCCAACTTCTACGGCTCGGCGGACAGCTCGGAGCTCGCGAAGGTCGACGGCTACGGCCTGCTGAACGCGCGCATCGGCGTCGGCGGCGATCTGCGCGACACGCACTGGTCGGCGTCGCTGTGGGCCAACAACGCGCTCGACGACATCTACTTCCAGTCGTTGAGCCGCGGCAGCTACGGGGAATACGCGGGCACGCGCGGCCTGCCGCGCACGTACGGATTGACGTTGCGCGTCGACTTCTGAGGATGGTGGGGCGGGCGCCAGGGATGGCGCCCGTTTTCTCGTCCAGCTAGGTGCCGGCTGCGGGCCGCGTCAGCCAGCGGCCGAACCCGTGGTCGATCAGCCAGATCGCGGCGACCGACATCCCGAGCAGCGGCATCACGATGCAGCAGGCGACGGCGATGCCCACGACCGCGCGCGGAAACCGCAGCTCGCATTTCGGCGGCGCGGACAGCCCGCCCTGCGGACGCCGCCGATACCAGCCGATGGATCCCGTGACGACCAGCCACACCAGCGCCGCGGCGACGACCGTGTTGAACACCTGGTTGATGCGCCCGAAGAAGTGGCCCTCGTGCAGGTCGACACCCAGCGCGACGATCTTCGCGAGCATGGGGTAGTCGGTCCAGGTGACCTTGATGCGCACCGCACCGCTCCGGCCATCGAGCTGTAGATAGACCTCGTCGCGCGAGCGCGGGTGGTCGTCGCGCAGCGCGACCACGTCATTGCCCGGCGATGGCCGCAGTTCGAGCGTGCCGCGGGCGCCGGCGGCTCGCGCGCGGTCGACGATCTCGTCGAGCGTGAGCGCCTTCGGTATCGCTGCGGGCACGTCGTGCCCGCCATGCGCTTCGTGCCCCGCGTGACCGTGCCCCGCCTGCGCGCCGCCGCCACTGGCGAAGAAAAACCCGATCGGCGATTCCTGGTGCGCCGCCGTCTCGATCGGCCCGAGCACGTTGCGCCCCCAGAACGTCGTCCACGGCAGCGCGGTGAACAGGAACGCGAGGAACACCAGCGAGAACCACGCGCCGACGGTGGCGTGCAGGTCGCGCCAGAACACGCGCGATCCCTGGCGCAGCCGCGGGTACAACACACCGGCGACGCCGGCGGCATTCCGCGGCCACCACAGGTACAGGCCGGTCAGCATCATGACGATGGCCCAGCAGGCACCGAGCTCGAGTAGATAGCTGCCCCAGGGCTGCACGGGCCAGCCACCGTGGAGGCCGCGCGTCACTCCGCGCAGCCAGTGCGTCGCCTCGACCTGCCCGAGATAGGCGCCGTCGTGCGGATTCACGAAGGCGGGATACGCCAGGCCGTTCGCCGCGGTGAAGAAGAACGCGGTCGATCGCGCCGGATCGTCGCTGATCTCGATGGACTGCAGCGATTCCCGCGGCTGGTGCTTCAGCACGGATGCCAGCTGCGCATCGAGGCTCACGCTTCCGGCGCGCGGCTCGACGCTGACCTGCCCCGGATACAGCCACGCGCCCAGCTCCTCGTGCCACAGGTACAACACGCCCGTGACCGACTGCCACAACACGAAGGGGATCACGATCAGCGCGGCGAAGAAGTGCCAGCGCCAGGCGCGTGCGTACAGTCGCGGCGCTCCGCTCACAGCTTCAGGCGCACGCCCGCGTACGCGGAACGCGGCGCGCCGGGATACAGCACGCGCGCGTCGGCGCCGGCCTGGTTCAGCACGTTGACGGCGGAGATGTATTCCACATCGGTCAGATTCCGCAGCTCGGCGAAAGATTCCCAGCGCGCCGACGAATAAGCGGCGCGCAGGCCGAACAACGTGTGGGAGCCGACCTCGTAGGTGTTGGCGAAGTCGGCGTAGCGGCGGCCGACGAGATCGAGCGTGGGGCCCGCCTGGAACGCGCCGCGCCGGTACATCACCTCGGCGCGCGCGACGTGACGCGGCGCCGCCGGCAGATCGTTGTTGCCGTACGCCGGATCCGAGTCGAACGAGAACTCGTTGACCGTCAAGCTCAGCAGCGGCTCGAGTCGGCCCGCGCCAACGGCGAAGCTGCCGGCAACCAGCGCCTCGACGCCCGCATGCGTCGTGCGGCCGATGTTCGTCGACAGGCTGTTGCCCGGCGCCAGCGGGTCGTCGATCGAGAGGATCTCGCCGCGCAGCCGGGCGTAGTAGATGGTCGCATCCCAGCGCCAGCGTGCACCGCCCGCCTCCGCCTCGCCGCGCACCCCGGTCTCCAGCACCTCGCCGCGCATCGCGTCGAGCGTGGCGTCGTCGCCGCGTACGTCGTCCTCGAGCTCCATGTTCGTCGGCGCCTCGTGGACGCGGCTCAGGTTCGCGAACCACTGGCCGTGCTCGCCAAGCTGGCGGATCGCACCGAGGCGCGGATTTAGCGACGAATAATCGCCGCGCGGATGGCGCGTCGCACCTGTGGCGGCATTCACCGTGCGCACGTCGCGGCTGCCGTCCACCCACTGGCCGCCGTAGACGAGCGTCCAGCGCGGCGCCAGTTGCCAGCGGTCGAGCGCGAACAGCTCGAGGCTGGTTGCCGCGTCGTCGACGTATTCGGTAAGGCCGTTCCGCTGGCCATGCAGGTTGCGATAGTTGCCGCCGGACACCGCGCCGTCGCCGGCGTTGGCGCCGATGAGGACGTCGTGCGCGCCGGCAGCCGCGTGATATCGCAGGCTGGCGCCCGTGTCGCGATGATCGGTATCGATCAGCAGGCTGAACACCTCGACCGGCGCGGCGGGTCCGGGCCCGTCGAAGTCGACGAGGATGCGCTCGACGATCGGGTGGTACAGCGACTGCCGCTCGTACGACAACCCGACGTCGAGCGAGCTCGCCGCGTCGATGTTCCAGGTGGTCTTCACGGCGACGCGCCGCGTGTCGACGCGTTTGCCGTAGTTGGCGTCGGCCGCCGCGGGCGCCTGCTGGTCCGGATCGGCCGCGGCCTCGGCGCGCGTCAACGCGCCGGGTAGTTTGGCGTCCATGTCGAGCGCGGTGACGAACACGCGCGACGACAGCGAATCGGACCACTTCCAGCCGGCGTTCGCGAACACGCCGCGCGTACGTTGCGAGCTGTGCTCGCGGTACCCGTCCCAGTCGCGCGCCTCGACCGTGGCCAATGCGTCGAACGACTCCGTCGCCACGCCGCCGCTGACCTGCCCGTTCAGCTGCCCGTGGCTGCCGCCGGACACGAACAAGGTCAGCGGATCGGTGTCGCGCGCGGTCGGCGACGTGAAGTCGATGGCGCCGCCCAGCGTGCTCGCGCCGTACGCGAGGCCGTTGGCGCCGTGCGCCACGGTCGCATAACGAGCGCTCAGCGGGTCGAGCACGCGGTTGTGGCTGTTGCCGTCGGCCGTGGTGATCGGCAGGCCGTCCTGCAGCAGCTTGATGCCGTTCTTGTCATAGTTGGTCGAGTCGAGATTCGAGCCGCGGCTCGAATAGAACAGTTCGTCGGAGCCGCTGAAGCTCTCGGTGAAGATGCCAGGCACGTAACGCAGCACGTCGGCGAGATTGGTGACGCCGCGTTCGTACAGGGCTTCACCATCCACCGTCGTGACGTTGCCCGGCGTCAGCGCGCGTTCGGCCTCGATATCGGCGGCGCGCCGCTGCGCGGAGACGATGACGGTCTCGGATGGCGACTGGTCCGCGTCCTGCGCGACACACAGGACCGGGAGCAACATGAACGCGCCGGCGCAGGCGCGTGGCGCCGGGCGGAGAAAAGGGGATGGCATCGATGATTCCCGCAAGGAGCGGGAATTCTAGGGATCACGCGCGCCGCGACGGATGCGTCATTTTGCCGCAGGCGCGAGGTCCCGCTCCGTGCACGCGCCGACCCACTCGCGAAGCGAGCCGTCGTCGTTGCGGATCGGCGTCGCGCGGATCACGCAGGCGCGGTATTCGCGGGCCCGCGCGTTCCACAGGCGCGCGGGATATTCGTAGGCGTGCGCTTCGAAACACGCGGCGCCCCAGAATGCCTGCACCGCGGCGCGGTCCTCGGGATGGATCGCGTTGAACCAGCCGTGGCCCGCGTGCGCGTCCCACGATTGTCCCGTGTAGTTCTCCCAGGCCGGCTGCAGCACCGCGAACGCGCCGTCGCCGCGCGCCTGCCAGGGCACGTCGGTCAGCAGCTGGTTCAGCGCGCGCAGCCGCTCTTCGCTACGGCGGGATTCCTCGTCGCGGTTCTTGCGCTCGATCAGGTCGGCGGCCAGGCGCGCCAGGATGTCGATGAGCCGCAGGTCACGATCGCTGGGCTGGTGCGGCGTCTTCCAGTGCGTGCTGATCATGCCGACGAGCTCGCCGCCGCGCGAGATCAGCGGCGTGGTCTGCGCGGCGCGGATGCCGGCCTGCAGCAGTTGTGCGCGGTCGGCGGTGCCGGCCATGAACGATTCGTTCTCGACGTCGGCGGCGATGACGCGCTTGCGGCTGCGGATGGCGACACCGCAGGTGCAGGAAGAATCCGCGCGCACCCAGGAGAAGAACCGCGCCGCTTCTTCCGTCAGGCCGCGGTGGCCGAGCAGCTTCAGCTCGCCGCGCGCGCCGAGGTACGGGAAGAACTGCTGCATCGTCGCGATGTCGGAACGCATGATGTTCCGCGCGGCGGCGATCAGCTTGTCGTAGAAGCCCTCGATGTCCGCCTCGTGCGCCATCTCGATGCTGAGCTGCTGCAGCATGCGCGTGGCCTCGAGCTCGTCGGCGAGCTGCGATTCGCGCTGCCGCAGGCGCTGGTCCGTCCGGTACCGCCGCAGCGAGAACGCGAGCTGCCGCGCGATGACCAAGCTCACCGCGAGATCGTCCTTCGTGAACGCGTACGGCTCGCGGAAGTACGCCATGAACTTGCCGATCAGCGTGCCCTCGATGACCAGCGGGATGAACGCGATGGCGCGGATGTCCTCGCCGAGCACCACGGACTTCAGCGGCTCGTGCAGGTCCGAGTGTTCGACGTCGGGGATCGTGATCGGTGCGGCGGCGCGTTCGCCCTTCGACCATGGCGAATGGCCCGTGACCGCGTCCTGGTAGCCGGCCGACAGGCCGTGCGTCGCGACGAAGCGCATGACGCCGGCGTCGTCGAACAGCAGGATCGCCGAGCGTTCGCAGGCCAGCGCGGCTTCGATGGAATACATCGCCGCGAGATGGATCTCGTCGAGCGACTCGGCGGCGTGCAGCTGCTCGCTGAGTAGATAGAGCGCATCGCGCTGGCGGTTCGCCGCCGCGAGCTCGCTGAGTGGAATCGCCGTCCGACGTTCGCGGGACGAATTGCCCGCGTCGAGCATCGTCACCTTGGCATGCTGGCTCATCGACATCGCTCCCGAACCACGACCCCTCGCGGGCAGTGTAGTCCGATTCCGGCGCGGGCAACGTCAGTTCTCCGACGACCCGGGGTAGGAGTCGTCCGGCGCTCAGCCCGGTAGTTCGGCGACGAACACCACGTGCGGCGCAACAAATTCGTAGCGCAGCTCGCCGCCGTGCTGGCTGACGATCTCCCGCGCTATGTGCAATCCGAGGCCCAAGCCGGTCGGATTCCGCTCGTTCCGCACCCCGCCCTGCTTGAATGCCGTGAACATCCGCGCCGCGACGGCGGGGTCGATGGCGTCGCCGACGTTCAGCACCCGGACGTGCGTGCGCCCGCCGACCGCCTCGACCTGCACCACGATCGGCTGGCCGGCCTTGCCGTGATGCCGGGCGTTGCTGACCAGGTTGCTGACGACCTGCCCGAGCCGCACGCGATCGCCGACGACCTCGTGGCTCGCCGGCCCCTCGAACTGCACGACCACGCCCGGGTGCGCCACGCGCGATTCGTCGATGAGGTCGCCGATCGCGCGCACCAGGTCGAACTTGTCCTTGCTCAGGCCGAGGCCCGCGCCCGACTCGATGCGGCTCATGTCGAGCACCAGGCCTATCAACCTCTGCATGCGGTGACTCGACGCCTGGATGCGCTTCGTCATGCCCTGCGGGCTGTGGCCGCGCTCCATGACCGCCGCGGCCATCGTGATCGACTGCAGCGGATCGCGCAGGTCGTGACCCAACATCGCCAGCAGCTGCATGCGCGCGCGTTCCATCTCGGCGTGACGCGAGCTGACGATGCGCTGCATCTCGGCCAGCAGCTGGCGGGCGATCAGCAGCGTCGTCTCGTTCCACGGCTCGGACGTGCCGCGCACGATCTCGCGCCACTCCTCGAACGAGCCGCGCGGCGTGAGGCGCGGACCCAGCGGGCCGGCCTTCACTTCCTTCTCGGGCTTGCCGCCCCAGCGCACGGTCTCGATCTGCTCGCGGCGCAACGCGATCAGGTAGCCGCTGGTCGCCGGATCGAAACGCAGCGCCAGCAGGCCGACCCAGGGACCGAGCGCAGGCCGCGTGGCCTCGGGCCATTCGTCGAGCGACGTGCGTTGCGTCAACGCATGCGCATCCGGCGCCAGCGATTCGAGGATCGCGGCGGCGGTCGAATCGCCGATGCCGTCGAAGTCGACGATCTTGCCGAACTGCGTCGCGATCAACGCGTGCGCATCGAGCGAGCTGCGCAGCTCGACGGCGTGCAGCTGGATGGCGCGCAGCGCGTCTTCCTCCTCGACCAGCGATTCGACCAGCCCGGTGCGCACGCTCGCGGCGCGTTCCGCGGCCGCGGCGCGCGCCTTCGCTTCCAGCGCGCTGATGCTCGCGGCCAGCACCTGCGCGAGCACGTCGCAGGCCATGCGGATCGACACGGACACCGGATGGCGCGACATGTGGTGACACGCGAGCATGCCCCACAGTTTTCCGTTGATGACGATCGAGATGCTCATGGACGCGCCGACGCCCATGTTCTGCAGGTATTCGATGTGGATCGGCGAGACGCTGCGCAACACGCCGTGGCTCATGTCGAGCGGTTCGTTCGTCCAGCCCGCGAGCGGCACCGGCGTGTAGCTCACGTCGCTGATCAGGCGCAGCGTGTTGAGGATGTAGAGACGGCGCGCCTGCGCGGGGATGTCGGACGCGGGATAACGGCGGCCGAGATACGGCGGCAGTTGCGCGTCGCGCGCTTCGGCGACGACGTCGCCGCTGTCGTCGTGGCGGAAGCGATAGGCCATGACGCGATCGAAGCCGGTCAGCGCGCGCACCTCTTCGGCCGCGCGTTCGAGCAGCTCGCCGATCGAACGCTGGCGCTTCAGCCGGTCGATGGCGCGATGCGCCTTCAGCGCGAACGCCGCGACCTCGGACGTCTCCTGGTAACGCCACACCCATTCGGCGATGACGCGGTTCGCATGCGCGTGCACGACGAAATCCGCCTGCCGGTCGCCGAGCGTGGTTTCGATCATCGCGGGCCCGACGTCGCCCTGCGCCATGTCCGCGAGCGTCTGCGCCAGCGCGGCGCGCACGTCGGCGGCCAGCGGCAACGTCGCGAGCGTCGTGCCCGGCTGCGGATCGAGGCCGAGGAATTCGCGGACGTTCGTGCTCCACGAGGTCAACGTGCCGGCCTGGTCGAAGGCCAGTAGCACGCCGTCCGGCTGGATCGCGCCGGGCACGTGGATCGGTTCGAGCGCGCAATTTTCGAGCGTGACACGCAGTTCGGCGGCGGAAGGATCGTTAGGCACTCGCATCCCGGCAGGAACAAAGTTGCGCGGGATTCTCGCATGGCGCCGTGACGAATCGCAGGCCGTGCGACCCTTTCGCGTGTCCGCGCATCCTTGAAAACCCGATCTTGTAGGAGAAGTTCGTGTCGTTGATCCGGCGAATCTGTCTTGTGCTGATGCTCGGCGTCGTGCTGCCTGCCGTCGCCGGCGAAACCGCGGCGGAGCGCGTCGACGCGGAGCTCGACCGCCGTGCCGCCGACGGCCGGTTCTCCGGCGCCGTCCTCGTGGCGAAGGATGGCGACGTGATCTTCTCCGCGGCGCGCGGCCTCGCCGACCTCGAGCGCAAGGTGCCGAACTCGCTCGACACGAAATTCCGCTTCGGCTCGCTCGGCAAGATGTTCACGGCCGTGGCGATCGCGCAGCTCGAGCAGGCGGGCAAGGTGTCGTTCGACGCGCCGCTGGGCACGTATCTGCGCGACTATCCGGATCCGGCCACCGCGAAGGTCACGCTGCACCAGTTGCTGACGCACACCGGCGGCACGGGCGACGTGTTCGGCCCCGAGTTCCGCTCGACGCGGCTGGCGCTGAAGACGCTGCGCGACTACGTGGACCTGTACGGCGCGCGGCCGCCCGAGTTCCCGCCGGGCAGCGAGCACCGGTACAGCAACTACGGCTTCATCTTGTTAGGCCGCGTCATCGAGGTGGTCAGCGGGCAGGCCTACGACGCGTACGTGCGCGATCACGTGTTCCTGCCCGCGGGCATGACGTCGACCGGCAACGAACCCGAGACGGCGCACGTCGCGGGACTGGCGTTGCCGTATCTCGGCGAACCGGATGCGCCGCGCTCCGCGGTGGACACGCTGCCGTTCCGCGGCACGTCCGCGGGCGGCGGTTACACCACCGTGGGCGACCTCTCGAAATTCGCGCAGGCTCTGCTCGGCGGCAAACTCCTCGATGCCCGGCACACCGAACTACTCACCGCCGGCAAGGTCGACACGCCGATGCCGGGACTGCGCTACGGCTACGGCTTCGAAGACATGCACCTGCGCAACGGGCTGCACCGCATCGGCCACGGCGGCGGCGCGCCCGGCATGAACGCCGCGTTCTCGATCTTCCCGGAAACCGGCCACGTGTCGATCGTACTCTCGAACCGCGATCCACCCTCGGCGATGGAGATCGAACGGTTGCTGGTCGACACATTCCTCGTTTCTCGTTGACAGCACGCCGTCGAGGCCACACCCTAGCGCCCGTCCGTGGTGCCTGCCGTTGCGGCGGGCTTAATAGGGAATCCGGTGGTGGCGAAAGCCCATTCCGGAACTGCCCCGCAGCGGTAATCGGGAACGACCGGCGCACACGCACTGGATGGACGACATCCGGGAAGCGCGCCCAGTAGATCGCGTCACTCACGTCACGCCCGCCCGAGAGTCCGAAGACCTGCCTCGACCTGCACGCCGAATGGCGTGTCGACCGGCGCGAGCCCTCGTGGGATGGGGCAGGCGGATTCGATGCGGCCCCGTCCGGGGCGCGCTTCTTTCCGTTTTCCTTCCTCACACGGTGACTCGTTTCTGCTCGCGGGAGCGGAGAGCCACCGTGTTTCGAGGCAGGCCGGGAGGCTCACTGCCTGGCCGCGCGTGGACGTCTCCCGTGGGCGCGTTTCGACAGGAGAAAAACGTGTCCGTACTCGCCACCAACCTCGGCTTCCCGCGCATCGGCTTGCAGCGCGAGCTCAAGAAGGCCCTGGAAGGTTTCTGGAAAGGTCAAACTACCCGCGAGCAATTGCTGACTACCGGCGCGGAGCTGCGCGCGCGGCACTGGAAGCTGCAACAGGCCGCGGGCCTCGACCACATCCCGTCGAACGACTTCTCGTTCTACGACCACGTGCTCGATCTGTCCTGCCTGCTCGGCAACGTGCCGAAACGCTACGGCTGGAACGGCGGGCCCATCGATCTCGACACGTATTTCGCGATGGCGCGCGGCCGCCAGGTCGCGGGCACCGACGTGACGGCGATGGAGATGTCGAAGTGGTTCGACACCAACTACCACTATCTCGTGCCCGAGTTCGAGGCGAACCCGCAGTTCCGGCTCTCGTCGACGAAGATCTTCGACGAGTACCGCGAAGCGAAGACGCTGGGCATCGAGACGCGGCCGGTGCTCGTCGGGCCGCTGACGTACGCGCGCATCGGCAAGCAGCGCGAAGACACGGACTGGTGTCGCAGCACGCTGCTGCCAAAGCTCGCGCCGGTCTACGTCGAGGTGCTGCAGAAGCTGCACGCCGAGGGAGCGACCTGGGTGCAGATCGACGAGCCGGCACTGGCGCTCGATCTCGAGCCGCGGTATCGCGACGCCTGCCTCGCGGCGTACCGGCAGATCGCCGCGGCCGTGCCCGGCATCCGGGTGTTGCTGACCACCTACTTCGACAGCCTGCGCGACAATGCCGCGCTCGTGTATTCGCTGCCGGTGGCCGGCATCCACATCGATCTGTGCCGCGGCAACGGCCAGGCGAACACGGCGGCCAACGACGCCGACAGCCTGATCACCGAGGCGCTGACCAACATCGGCGGCCGCGTGTTGTCGCTGGGGCTCGTCGACGGCCGCAACGTCTGGAAGAACGATCTGCGCATCTCGCTGGCGCGCATCTCGCGCGCGGTCGAGAAGCTGGGTGCGGAACGCGTGTTCGTCGCGCCGGGTTGTTCGCTGCTGCACTCGCCGATCGACGTGCGCGCCGAGGAGAAGCTGGCGCCGCAGGTGCGCCACTGGCTGGCGTTCGCGACGCAGAAGGTCGACGAGATCGTGCTGCTGGCGCGCGGCGCACGCGCCGGCGCGCACGCCGTGCAGTGGGAGCTGCGCGCCAGCGACCGGGTGCGCGACGAACGCCGCAACTCGCCGCTGATCAACGACTACGCGGTGCAGCGCCGCCTGTCCGCGATCGACGCGACGATGACGCGCCGCCACTCGGACTTCGCCGCGCGCAACGCGCTGCAGCGCCCGCTGTTCAAACTACCCGATTTCCCGACGACGACCATCGGCTCGTTCCCGCAGACCGAGGCGATCCGCAAGGCGCGCGCCGGCTTCAAGGCGGGCACGCTGGACGACGCGGGTTACCGGCGAGCGATGCAGGACGAAATCCGCGTCGCGATCGACCGCCAGGAACGCATCGGCCTCGACGTGCTGGTGCACGGCGAGCCCGAGCGCAATGACATGGTCGAGTACTTCGGCGAGCAGCTGAAAGGTTTCGCGTTCACGCACAACGGCTGGGTGCAGTCGTACGGCTCGCGCTGCGTGAAACCGCCGATCATCTTCGGCGACGTGTCGCGGCCGAAGCCGATGACCGTGGAGTGGGCGAAGTACGCGCAGAGCCTCACCGGCAAGATCGTCAAGGGCATGCTGACCGGGCCGATCACGATCCTGCAGTGGTCGTTCGTGCGCGACGACCAGCCGCGCTGGGTGACGTCGCGGCAGATCGCGCTGGCGATCCGCGACGAGGTCGCCGACCTCGAGCGCGCCGGCATCCGCATGATCCAGATCGACGAGGCCGCGCTGCGCGAAGGCCTGCCGTTGCGCCGCGCGGACTGGAAGGCCTATCTCGACAACGCCGTCGAGGACTTCCGTCTCGCGTCGTGCACGGTCGAGGACCGCACGCAGATCCACACGCACATGTGTTATTCGGAGTTCAACGACATCATGGCGGCGATCGCCGCGATGGACGCCGACGTGATCTCGATCGAGACCTCGCGTTCGCAGATGGAGCTGCTGAACGCGTTCGTCGACTTCCGGTATCCGAACGAGATCGGGCCCGGCGTCTACGACATCCACTCGCCGCGCGTGCCGTCGGTCGACGAGATGACCTATCTATTGAAGAAGGCGGGCCGCGTGATCCCGGCGAAGCAGTTGTGGGTGAACCCGGACTGCGGGCTGAAGACGCGCGGCTGGCCGGAGGTGGAGCTGGCGCTGACCAACATGGTGGCGGCGGCGAAATCGATCCGGCAGTCGGCCGGCTGACGCGGCGTCACCGGACTCGCGAATCGCCGGGCGATGGTCTTCGGCAGGAGGCCACCGCCCGGCGAGACCACGGGTGGTTCCTATCTCTTTGGGATGAGGGCGCGGCGCCCCGAGGGGCGTTGTTGCGAGTCGGGACCGTCTCCATAGTGGTGTGCAAGGAGACCACCATGAAACGCCCCGAAGACACCCCGACCTCCGTCCACGACTACGGTGCGGCGCTCGAGAGCGCCGTGTCCTGGCTGGGGGATCGTTATCTGCTCGCTACCCCGCAGCCGCGGCGCAATGACATCCGGCCGATCTACCTGCTCGAAGCGAAGCAGCCGCCCGCGCGCCGGCCGGCGCGCCGGGTCTCGCACTAACTGACGAGCGTGCCGGCGCCGGCGGTTTCGCCGGTGCCCGGCGCAACCCCGGAGGCGACCTTGTCGCCCTGCGCTTCCGCCTTCAGTCCGTCGCGCGCCGACTCCAGCGCCTCCGCGAGACGGTTCAGGCGCGCGACCGAGCCGGGCTTCGGCGGCGTCACGCGCGACATGGACTTCGCGAAATCGCCGAGACGCTTCGCGACATTCGCCTCGTCGTCCGGCGACAGGCTGACCGCCTGGTGCATGTTGGTCAGGTGAACCAGCATCCGGTTCAGCGTCCCGGCATCGCCCTTGTTGTCGCCGGCGAAATCCTCGACCAGGATTTCGCGGAGGAGCGCCTCGGCATGTTCGAGGCGGGAGCGGGAGACCGACGTTTGTGAGTTCATGCGGCACATGCTCGCAGGGTTCTGCGGGCTCGTCGTGCGGCTGACGCCGTCGCTTCGGGGTGATGATGGCCTACAAGTTGCAGCGCCCGCCCGGCGGCGGCGCATGACCTCAAGCCGTGCGAGGGTTCGTCGATGACATTGCTCGCCACCGTGGTCGCCACCTCGCGGCAGGTCGCCGAGACCCGCGCGCGCTCCGCGAAGATCCGCTTGTTAGCCGACTGCCTGCGCCTGCTCGGGCCCGACGAGCTCGACGTCGCGGTCACGTGGCTGTCCGGCGAGATCCGCCAGGGCAGGATCGGCATCGGACCATCCGCCCTGCGCGCGAACGTCGTCGAAGCGGCGCACGTGCCGACGCTGCAGCTCGGCGAAGTCGAGACGATGCTCGAGGAACTGGCGGCGATCCGCGGCGGCGGTTCCACGGCGCGCCGCGCCGCGGCGTTGCAGGCCTTGTTCGGCCGCGCCACGCGCGACGAGCAGCAGTTCCTGCTGCGGCTGCTGGTCGGGGAGTTGCGCCAGGGCGCGCTGGCCGGCGTGATGATCGAAGCGATCGCCGCGATCACCGACGTGCCGCTGGCCGATGTGCGGCGCGCCGCGATGTTCGAGAGCCGGCTCGGCACGATCGCGCGCATGGGCCGCGAGTTCGGCGCCGCGGGGCTGCAGAAATTCCAGCTCGAGGTGATGTCGCCGATCGCACCGATGCTGGCGCAGGTGGCCGGCGACGTCGACGAGGCGCTCGAAGCGCTGGCGGGCGACGTCGCCTTCGAGTGGAAGATGGACGGCGCACGCATCCAGGTGCACAAGCGCGGCGCCGAGGTGCGCATCTTCACGCGCGGGCTCAACGACGTGACCGACGCGATCCCGGAGATCGCGGCGGCGGCGCGTACGCTGCCGGCGGAGCAGCTCGTGCTCGATGGCGAAGCGATCGCGTTCACGGCGGCGGGCCGGCCGCATGCCTTCCAGACGACGATGCGCCGCTTCGGCCGCAGGCTCGACGTCGAGGCGCTGCGCGCCGAGCTGCCGATGCGGGCTTACTACTTCGATTGCCTGCGGCGCGACGACGTGAGCTACGCGGAGAAACCGGCGCGCGAGCGGTTCGCGGCGCTCGCCGAGGTCGTGCCACCGGACCAGGTGATCCCGCGGCTCGTCACGCGCTCGGGCAAGGACGCCGCCGCGTTCTACGACGCCGCGATTTCCGCCGGCCACGAAGGCCTGATGGCGAAGTCGCTGGATTCGCCGTACGAAGCCGGCAATCGCGGCGCGAGCTGGCTGAAGATCAAGCGCGCGCACACGCTCGACCTGGTGGTGCTGGCCGCCGAGTGGGGCCATGGCCGCCGCACCGGCCAACTGTCGAACCTGCATCTCGGCGCGCGCGATCCGCTTAGCGGCGATTACGTGATGCTCGGCAAGACGTTCAAGGGACTGACCGACGAGATGCTGCAATGGCAGACGCGCGAGTTCCTGGCACGCGAGGATCATCGCGATGAATGGACCGTGTACCTGCGGCCGGAGATCGTCGTCGAAATCGCGTTCAGCGATCTGCAGGCGAGCCCGCGATATCCGGGCGGCCTCGCGTTGCGGCTGGCGCGCGTGAAACGGCATCGGCCGGACAAGAGCGTCGCGGATGCGGACACGATGGAGACGGTGCGGCGGATTTTTGCGGCGCAGTCGGGGACCGAAGAGCGCGACGACGCCTAGCCGCGGCGCATGGCGGAACCGGCCGACACCGGCTCACGCCCGCGGGTGATGGCCGCGCCGCGGCACGGCTCGCAAGCTCGCGCGGTATCCACAGGAGATCCGCATGAGCATCTTCACCCGCATCAAGGACGCCATCTTCGGTCACGCGCCCGCCGCGAACGCACCGGCCCCGCAAACCTCCGCCACGCGCACGCCCGTGCATCCGGCCACGCCCGCGGGCGCAGCGCCGGGCATTCCGGCGTCACCTGCCGACGCGAGATGGGACCGGCCCGTCGACGTCGAACAGATCCTGAGCGATCGCGCGGCGACGACGCCGCAGAAATTGAACTGGCGCTCGTCGATCGTCGACCTGATGAAGCTGCTCGACATCGATTCGAGCCTGGAGAATCGCAAGTTGCTGGCGCGCGAGCTCGGCTATACCGGCGACACGGCGGATTCGGCCAGCATGAACATCTGGCTGCACAAGCGCGTCATGCAGGAGCTCGAGAAGAACGGCGGCAAGGTGCCGGCGTCGCTGGTTGCCTGACACGGACGATTGATCGGCGGGCGTGTAGTCAGGTTCAAGGATCTTTCGGGACCGCCAGTAGTGCGGGCGTCGCCGACTCGCGGCCGAGATACCAGATGATCACGATCTTCCCGTCGTGCACCTGGTACATCGTCATTTCGTTCGCGTCGTAGCCCTCGGCCGCGTTCGTGACGTGATCGCGCGTGACGACGATCTCGCCGAGCGTGGTCAGGCTGACGATCTCGACGTGCACGCGAGATGACTTCGCGAACAGCGGCGCGTACTTCTGCCGCACGGTCTCCAGGCCCGACGTCGTCAGCTTGAACCCCGACGTCGACGCATCGAGGGCGAACTTCTGGATCCCCGCATCCTGCAGCTCGAAGAACGCGGCGGGGTCGTTGGCATTCCACGTGGCCGCGTAGGCGCGCACGACCTGTTCGGGCGTGCGCGATTCGTCGGCGCTGGTCAACCGGGCGATGAGCAGCGTGGCGGCGAGAAAGACGAGTCGCGAGGTGTTCATGTGCCTTGAACGCGCCCGCCAGCCGTTCGTTGACGATCGCCGCGGCTCATCCATACTCCGCAGCGTTTTCAACTGGAGACACACGATGACGCGACCGCTCGCCCTTCTCTCGTTGCTGCTGGCCGTCGCCGCGCCTCTGCACGCGCAGCAGCCGCACCTGTTCGACGTGCACGTCCACCTGCACGACGGCGAAAAGTCGCTGGCCGAATACCTCGCGAAGAACGCGGCCGACAAGGTCACGCTCGACGGCGCCGGCATCATGTGGTTTGGCGGCGGGAACCAGGCGCTGGCGGGAAACCCGGCGGCGATCCGCGCCGGCAACGATTCGATCCTCGCGATCGCGGCGAAGAATCCGTCACTGATGCCGATCGCCACGGTCCATCCCTACGACGGCGACGCCGCGTTGACCGAGCTGACTCGCGTCGCTGCGCTCGGCATCAAGGTGCTGAAGATCCATCCGCACACCCAGAAGTTCGACGCCGCGGATCCGCGCGTGCTGACTCTGGTGCGCCGCGCCGGCGCTCTGAACGTCATCGTGCTGATGGACAACGCCGGCATCGTGCCCGACGACTGCGAGAAGCTGTTCAACCTCGCGCTCGACGCGCCGAAGACGACATTCATCTTCGCGCACCTCGGCGGCTTCAATTTCCGGTTCTGGAACATCCTCGCGGCGGCGCGCACCGCCGAGAACCTGTTCGCCAACAACGTGTACTTCGACATCTCGGCGATGGCGTCGATGATCGGCGGCTCGCCGCTCGCGACGGAGTACGTCTGGACCCTCCGCAACGTCGGCATCGATCACGTGTTGTTCGGCTCCGACTACCCGCAGTTCTCGGTGAAGCAGAACCTGGACGGGCTCGACAAGCTGGATCTCACGGACCAGGAGAAGGCGGCGATCCGCTACGAGAACGCGCGCAGGTTGTTCGGTCTGAAGACGCCCAGGTAGTCGGCGCGGGTGGCGCCCGGCGCGGCCGCCCCGACGTTCGACGGCTCCCTAGAGGCCCGCGAGCGAGGCGGCGCGCCGCAGGTCCTCGATGACCTCGGCGCGCATCCGTTCGACGCTGTCGTCGCGCGCGCGCAGCAACGCCGAGGGATGCCACGTGGCGATCAGCGGCAGACCCTCGTCCGTCGTCAACGTGCCGCCGCGCGACTTCCCGACCGGGCCAGCGGTCGACGACAACGCCCGCAGCGCCGTGGCACCGAGCGCCACGACCACGCGGGGCTGCAGTCTGCCGAGCTCGCTGCGCAGCCAGGCCTCGCACGCGGCGACTTCCTGCTGGGCCGGCGTCTTGTGTATCCGGCGCTTGCCGCGCGGCTCCCATTTGAAATGCTTCACGGCGTTCGTGACGTAGACGCGATGGCGATCGATGCCGGCCTCCGCGAGTAGTTTGTCGAGCAGGCGGCCGGCCGGCCCGACGAAGGGGCGACCTTGCAGATCCTCCTCGTCGCCGGGCTGCTCGCCGACCAGCACCAGCCGCGCGTCGGGCGGACCTTCGCCCGCGACGGCCTGCGTCGCGTGTTCCCAGAGCGGGCACCGCCGGCAGCGATCGAGCTCGTGCTTGTCGGGGAGCTGCGCGCCGTCGCGCGGTTTCGCCGGGCCTGCGCTGCGGATCGGCGCATGACGCGCGCGCGCCGCAGGCTCGTCGAACCGCGACACGTTGCGCGGCGCCTCGCGCATCAGCGCGGGTATCTCGGCGGTCTCGGGCAGATTCTTCCAGCGATGCACCGGCATCTCGCGCTTCATCGCCGCCGGTTTCAAGCGCGCCACGTTGCAGATGCTTCGGTAGTAAGTCCGCCACAGCGTTTCGTGCGCGTCGGCAGTCGGCAGCGAATCGCGCGGCGGAGAGTCCTCGAACCGGAGTTCACGTCCGTCCCACACCGCCGCGCCGTCCGGCGTCACGATCGTCCACTGCATGTTGGCGAATCGGCGAACGAAGAAACGTGCGCCCTCGTGCAGGATCAGTTGTTGGGGCTCGTACCAGGCGACGAAGCGAGAGGGGCCATCGGCCTCGGGTGGCGGCAGCTCCCGGAATCGCACGAACGCGTGCATCTTGTGCAGATCGCGACGCACGTCATGCGCGAAGCGCCGGGCCAGCGCGAGCGTCGCGTCCGCCGCGTCGGCCAGCAAGGCGCGGCCTTCCTTCTGCAGGCGCCACAGCAGGCGATACATGAGATCCCAGCGCCGCGGATCGCGGTGCAGGGCTACGGTGCGCAGCAAGCGCAGGAAATCCTTCGGGACGCTGGTGCCCGGCGACGCTTCCGCCACCCCGGCGGACGGCGCATCGAATGCAAACAGCGACGGATGCGTGGAATCCGACCAGCCGACTCGATCCGGCGCGATGCCGTCCGTCAGCAGTCGGCGTGCCGTCGCGCGCCAGTCCTCGAAATCGCGCGGAGCGGTCATGCGGCGCTCAGAACAATGCTTGCTGCTGCGGCACGGCCGGCGCGAGGCGCGCGCGCAGCGAATCCGACGACTCGGCATCCCGTGCGGGCCGGTGATCGGCGGTGACGATGAAATGCAGCGCCCGCGAGAGCCGGCAACCGAGCTTCGTGAGGTCGGCGATGCGCAGGCGACGCAACCGCCGCGTGGCGAGGATCCGGTCGACGACGCGCACGCCGAGTCCCGGCACGCGCAACAAAGTCTCGCGTGGCGCGCGGTTCACGTCGACGGGAAAGTGCGCGCGGTGCGCCAATGCCCATTGCGTCTTCGGATCCAGATCGAGGTCCAGCTTTCCCGCCGGCATTCCGGCACGCAACTCGGGCAGCGAGAAGCCGTAGAAGCGCAACAGCCAGTCGGCCTGGTACAGGCGGTGCTCGCGCATCAGTGGCGGCGCGCGGTTCGGCAATGCGGCAGCGGCAGCCGGAATCGGACTGAACGCCGAGTAGTAGACGCGACGCAGGCGATACGCGTGATACAGCGTGTCGGCGGTGCCGAGCACGGTGCTGTCGTCGGCGTCGTCCGCGCCGACGATCAGCTGCGTGCTCTGCCCGGCCGGCGAGAAACGCGGCGCCGCCTTGCGCGCGGCCGCCGTGCGCGCGGGTTTGTCGGCACGCACCTCCTCGATGCGCGTGCGGATGCCGGCCATCGCGCGCTTGATCGTCCCCTGCGACTTCTCCGGCGCGAGCTGCGTCAACGCGTGCTCCGTCGGTAGTTCGATGTTCACGCTGAGGCGGTCGGCCCATCTACCCGCTTCGGCGACGACGTCGGCGCTGGCCTCCGGGATCGTCTTGAGATGGATGTAGCCGCGGAAGTCGTGCTCGGTGCGCAGCGTGCGCGCGACGTGCACCATCTGCTCCATGGTGTAGTCGCTGCTGCGGATGATGCCGCTGCTGAGGAACAGTCCCTCGATGTAGTTGCGACGGTAGAAGTCGAGGGTCAGCGCGACCACTTCGTTCGCCGAGAACCGCGCGCGCGGGATGTCGCTCGACCGGCGGTTGACGCAGTACTGGCAGTCGTACAGGCAGAAGTTGGTCAGCAGGATCTTCAGCAGCGAGACGCAGCGGCCGTCCGGCGTGTAGCTGTGGCAGATGCCCATGCCGGTGGTGGAACCGAGGCCTTTTCCCGGCGCGGAATGGCGCTTGGGCGCGCCGCTGCTGGCGCACGAGGCGTCGTACTTCGCGGCGTCCGCGAGGATCGCGAGCTTGCGTTCGAGCTCCATACTGGGTATTTAAACAGTACCGGTTTCGGGCTGCCATAGGCGCGCGCCGACAGCGCGCTGCGGGAAGTACGACCTGCGTGCCATGCACGGGCCGGTGCGCGGAGGCATGGCAACATTCGCGCCTCGTCGTTACGACACGGAGCCGATTCAGTTCATGCGCTCGTCTTCGATTTGCCTGCCCGCGATCATCGCCGGGCTCTCCTTCGCGGCATTCGCCGCAACGGCCAACGCCCAATCCCCCTTCCCCACTCCCAACGCGGAATCGCTGCCGCTCGACACCGGCCGCGAAGAGCTCGTGCGCAGTTGCAATCTGTGCCATCCGATCATGCCGGTGCTGGGTCAGCAGCGGACCGAGCCCGAGTGGCGCGGCGTCGTCGACGCGATGCGCGGGCGCGGCGCGAAGGTCACCGACGAGGAAGCGGTGAAGATCGCGGCGTATCTCGCGAAGTATTTCGCGCCGGGCATGCCGGTGCGATTGAACGCGGGGCGCATGCCGGGCGGACAGACATTCATCCTCGGCGGTCGTCCGCCCGATGGCGACGTCGTGCCGGGGCGTCCGCTCGAGACGCGCGATCCGGTCGGCAAGGGCCAGAAGCCGGCCTTTGCAGGGCAGACACGCGCGCCGGCGATCGTCACGAAGACGCCTGTGGAAGCCACGCTGGTCGCGCATGGCCTCGATCACCCGTGGTCGCTGGCGTTCCTGCCGAACGGACACCTGCTGATCACCGAGAAGCCCGGGAAGATGCGCATCCTCACCACCAGCGGTGACGTCGGCGCGAAGATCGCGAACGTCCCGGCGGTGGCATACAAGAGCGACGGCGGATTGCTCGACGTCGTGATCGATCCGCACTTCGCGAAGAATCGCCGCATCTATTTCGCCTACGCGGAACCGCGCGAAGGCGGCCAGGGACTGACGCTCGGCGGCGCGACGTTGAGCGCGGACGAGACCGCGCTCGAGGACGTGCGCGTGCTGCTGCGGATCGAGCCCTCGCATCCGAGCGTGTCGCATTTCGGCTGCCGGCTGCTGTTCGACGCGCAGGGCAAGTTGTTCATGACGTCGGGCGAGCGCATGGATCCCATCTTGCGCCAGCAGGCTCAGCAGCTCGACTCACGCCTGGGCAAACTACTGCGCCTGAATACCGACGGCACCGCGGCGCCGGGCAATCCGTTCGAGAAGACGCCGGGCGCGCTGCCCGACATCTGGACGTATGGTCACCGCAATTCGCAGGGACTGGCCTATCACCCGGTGACGCACGCGCTCTGGTCGGTCGAGCATGGCCAGGCGGGCGGCGACGAGCTCAACGTCATCCTGCCCGGCCGCAACTACGGCTGGCCGCTGGTCGCGTATGGCATGGAGAACGATCGCACGCCGATCAACGGCGGGAAGACGCAGGACCCGCACATGGAGCAGCCGAAGTACTTCTGGGACCCGGCGATCGGCCCGACGAGCATGGCGTTCTACACGGGCAAGCTGATCCCCGAGTGGCGCGGCAACCTGTTCATCACCGGGCACCTGAGCCAGCACCTCGTGCGGCTGGTGTTGAAGGGCGATCGCGTCGTGGGTGAGGAGCGTCTGCTGCTGGACCAGAAGCAGATGATGCGTTGGGTCGGACAGGGACCGGATGGCGCATTGTGGGTGCTGACCGATGACGCGGATGGACGGTTGTTGCGACTGGTGCCGCGCGCGAAGTAGCGCGCGGCGACGCAGCGCCGCGCTGCGTCTAGCTACTCGCGCGCTGCCACGCGCGAGATGTTCCACAGCCTGAATCGCCCGGCGCCATCGGCCGCGAGGACCACGCAGCGGTCATCACCGCGGCCCTGCAGTCTCGCGGCGTTCGCGCCGGCCGCCTTGACCAGCACGGATCTGCCGAGCTCGACGTCCGCATAAACCGCGTCCGCGGGCGACGTCAGCCGCCAGCGATCGTTCACGACACCCCACCAGTCACCGCGCGGATTGCGCGCCAGGCTCACGCGTGTCCCGGTGAGCTCGTGCAGGATCACGCGGCCGTCGATCGGCGGCCAGACGAGGCCGCTGGCGACGCGCTCGTCGGGAGCGGCGGGGACGTGATGTTCGCCCGCACTCGTCGTGGGCGGCGTCGCGGGTGCGAAACCTTCCTCGAGAGCCTCGATGCCCGGCAAAGTGCCTTCGTGGCGCTGCAGATCGTCCAGCAGGTCCTGCGCGCCATTCACGGTCGGCGGCGCGCTTTCGAGCAGCCCCAGCCGCATCTGTTCGCGCACGCGATCCAGCGCGAGTCGCACGGCGAAGACGAATGCCTCACGGACCCCCGTGCCCTCGGTCGCAACCGACTCGATCAAACCGATGCGCATGCCGAGCCGATCGAGCTGCGACTGCACCTGGTCGAGGGGCACGGCATCGGGATGATCGCGCTTGTTGGCCTGGAGCACGACGCCGATCGGCGGCGCCGGTAGTTTGCCGAGGAAACCATCCAGCCGCGACAGGTAACCCCGGTCCGCGTGAAAACCTGACGGGGTACTGTCGGCGACGAACACGATCGCGTCCGCCGCTTCGAGGAGGCGGCGACGCCGCTTCGCCAGCACCGCCTGGCCCGGCACCGACACGACCTGGCAGCGGATCCGGCGGCCCTCGAACAGGCCGCCGGTGTAATCCAGCCAATCGAAGTAGAGAGTGCGGCCGGCGATCGCTTCCGGCGTCACCACGTCGACGCCCAGGCACCTGCCGAGGGCGACGACACTGGTGGTCTTGCCGGCCATCGGCGCGCCGTCGTAGACGATGCGGATGACGACGGCATCGCCGTGTGGATCGATGACAGCCATCCGTCGCGCCCTGCCCCGCCAGTCTGGCTAGTCGGGTCTGCGCGACGGACGGACGACCCCGCGGGCCATGCGGATCCTCCTGTGGCGCGTCAGAACGCGAGACCGTGCTCGGCGTCCTGGCACGCGCGCCGCGCCATCGCCAGGTTCGCCTTCGCGCGATCGAGCACGAAGTAGATGAAGATGCCGGGCTTCGCCGCGACCGGGCGGATGATGTGGTAGTGCTTGCCGAGCGTGATGAGGATGTCCTCGATCGCGTCGTTGAGACCGAGGGCCTTCATGGTCTTCAGCTTCGCGCGCACGACTTCCGTATTGCCCGCGGCGGCCAGCTCCAGGTCGACGCCGGAACCGATTCCGCCCAGCATCATTCCGCTGTTGGAATCCACCAGCGCGGCGCACAGCGCACCATCGGCATTCAGCAGGGTCTTCAGCGAATCATTTACCGTAGCCATTGAATGTCTCCTGAAAGGTTTCCGGTGAGTTGCACTTGTGCGAAATGCTCCCGCGCGCAAGTGCGCCGCCCGGGAAGTAGATAGGAATCAGCTGCCGAGCGTGCGTTCGAGCTCCGTGCAGCAATTGCGCGCCAGCCACAGCAGCCGGCCGAGGATCTCCTCGCCGGAGGCGACCACCGCGAGCGACAGGCGCGGCACGACGGCGATGCCGAGGATGACGATCGTGCCGTTCTCGGATTCCACGACCAGGCTGCGGCTGTCCTTGAGGCCCGCTTCCCGCGCGATCGCTTCGGACAACGCCTGCAGCGAACTGCTCATCGCGGCGATCTTCTGCGTCACCGGCCCGGCGGGATGCGCGGCGATCTCGAAGCCGTCGCCCGAGGTGACGACGGCCAGCTTGATGCCGGGATTCTCCTGCACCAGCACCTGCAGCCGGGCGAGCACGGTATCGCGCAGCTGCGGCGCGAAGCGCGGACTAGTGGCCATCGGTGACACTCCCGACTTGCGCTTCCAGGATGCATAACAACGTGTCGATCAGCAGCAACACGTCCTCACGACGCCGCACGTCGACGGCCATCACCGGTGCCACGACGCCGTGGACGGCGAGCACGCGCATGAAGTCCTCGTACTGCGCACTCTCGGTCGCCGCCGGCCGGCCCACGCCGATGACGAATGGCTGGTCGGGGCTGATGCGATGGAACGCCTCGACGTAGGTTCGAAAGTCCTCCAGCGCGTTCTCGCTCGAACCGTCGATCAGCAACACGATGCCCATCGCGCCACCGCAGAGGATTTCCCACATGAACGCGAAACGCTGCTGGCCCGGCGTGCCGTAGAGTTTCACCGTCGTGCCGTCTTCCAGCTGCATCTGGCCGTAGTCGAGCGCGACCGTGGTCGAATCCTTGGCGTGCGATTGTTTGTCGTTGTTCTCGACCTCGGTCGAAACCGGCGGGATGTCGCTGATGGCGCTGATGGCGGTGGTCTTGCCCGCGCCCATCGGTCCCGTGAACACGATCTTCAGCTCCTGCGCCGCGCTCATGGCGTGTCCAGCCCGAGGTGTTTGCGCATGCTGCGGAAGAAGTTCTTGAAGCCGCCCGCCGGCGTTGCGATGGACGGCGCGGCGCGGGGCGCGCGCAGTGGCGTCTGTTCCGTGACGATCGACTCCGTGGCGGACAGCGCGTTCAGCGTGCGTGCCGTCACGTCGGGCGCGGCGCGGGTGCGCGCGATCAGCTCGTCGAGATTCGCGGGCGCGGCCGAGAGCGCCGAGACGATGCGCATCAGCGAGGGATGCGGGCGGATCGAACTCAGGTTCGGCCATTGGGTGATGCGGAATCGCGCCGTCGGCTGCAGCCAGGGGGCGAGCACGTCGGAGGACTGATAACCCGCGTGCCAGCAGAGCTCGGAACCCAGGCGGTGTTCGAGCTGGTCGGGCGAAGCGGCTTCCATGCCGAGCGACAAACTATTGAGGCTCAACTCGCCGTGGCGAAGCGCGGCGACCGTTTCCGCCGCGGCCTTGTAGGTGCCGGCGTCACCCCGCATCCACAGCAGCGGCGTCGACCGGTCGCTCGCGACCAGCCACTGGTTCGCGTCGCCGAGGTCGCGAACGGCGCGCAGTTTCTCCATGAACCGCCAGGGGTTCGCGCTGCGCAGATCCGTGCGCGTCACCGACTTCGGTTCGAGCAGCGTGCTCATCCGCTCGAGCAACGCGATGACGTCGGCGGCGCGGAACGGGAACACGAGGGAATTCGTGTCGGCATTGGCTTCGCTGCCCTTCGGCACGAGCTCGACGATCACCTTGCCTTTGCCCTTCCAGGCGATGCGGCGCGCGCGTTCGCCGCCGCGCGGCACGACGATGATGTCGGCATCGTCGGGTGAGGATTTGGTCCACGCCTCACGCGTCATGCCGCGCAGGGCCCAGAGCAGGGTTTCGAGAAGGCGCATCGGGTGCTGCGCCGGGTCCGGGATCGCGGGCATCTCCGTGGTAGTTAGATCGTCGACCAGCGCGATGCGGCGGACGGCGGGGATGGCCTGGCCGGGAGCGGCCGGTGTGGCGGACGGATTGCTCATCACCGCGACGCCCGCAGATGGGAAGACTTCGCGCCCGGGTTTCCGCGCGCCGTGGCGGCGCGTTCAGGTGGTCGCGAGATGCGGGGTGACATCCTGTCCTCTGGCCAAGCTACTAGGGGATTCTCCCAGTCGGGGCGAGAACCCGTGTGTACGGGGCCAAAACTACAGAGGCAGCGCGCATCGCGGCGTGAAACAGCTCACCGGACGCGATATTGGTGAACGCGGGAGTAGTTAGGAGACGGGCGGTAGTACGGGGAAACCCTGGGCGGCACGCGGGACGACGCGCAGGCGGGCAAACAAGGTGGACGCGGGGCCCGGGCCTAACGGAATTGCATGTCCTCGAGCGGCACGGGCACGGCGTTCCAGCTCGTATTGCAGCCACGCGCCTCGTACTGGAAATCGAACACCACGTCGTGCTGGTCGTTCAGGCCGACCAGCCTCGCGTGGAAGAGGTCGTTGATGCGCGCGTACGAGATCAGGATCGACCGGCCCGCTTCATACGCGCTGCTGCAGTGATCGGTGTGGAGCATCTGGCCGTAATCGAAGCGCCAGACTTCGGTCGCGGTCATGTTCGTCTCGTCGATGCGGTAGGCCGACACGGCGCTGTAGGTTCGCGACTCGCCGCGTGGCACGCCGGCCGCCTGGTTCTGGGAGGGGTTGCCGGCATTGAACAACAGCAGCAGGCCGTCGTGCGTGAACGAGAGCGAGTGCTGGCCGGTGGGATACAAACCACCGGCGTCGAGCTTCAGCGCCCGCGCGCGCAGCGATGGAAATTGCCACCAGTATTTCGTCGGATCGCCCAGGATCCAGCGGATCGCGCCGGTGTCGTAGTCGATCTTCATCACGCCGTGCTCGCGGGACGAAACGATCAGCGAGTCGTCGCTGGCGACGTATAGCGCGGAGTTCGTGTGGAACCAGTCGTTCGGCGGGCGCACCAGCGTGCTCGGATCTTCACCCGCGCTCCTCAGGTGGTCGCCGACGATGGTCGCGAAATCCCACACCTTGTGGAAACCACCCGTCTTCGTGAATTCGACGAGCGTGCTCTGGAAATCGGTCGCGGTGTTGACGCCGGCGATCAGCCCGGATTTCCCGGCGTCGATGTTGTGATGAAACCGTCGGTAGATGGACGGCGCGGAGGGCCATGCGGTCTCCGTGCCATCGAGCTCCACGCGCCAGATGTTTCCCGAGCTCTGGCTGCCGGCGACGAAGCCGTTGTCGGTGAAGATGGAGCTGATGTGCGACCTGGCGCTCGTGCCCACCCAGCGAATCGCACCGTCGGTGTCGACGATGACGGGCGTCCCCAGGCCGGATTTCATGGCGAAGAAGTCGAAGTCGAGCGCACTGCCCGGCGCGCGTCTCTTGATGATCTCCGGGATGTCGTACACGGCGTTCGGGTCCGTGTACGCGGCGGTAGTTAGTGTGTGGTCTATGACCTGCCGGGAACCGTCGCCGAAAGTCAGGTCGACCGACACCGGATTCGCATATCCGGCATAGAGGCCGAAGACGGGCAGCAGCACTTCGCCGCTCGTCACCCTGCCCCGGTTGTCGAGCGCGTCCATCGAATAGGTGACCCGCACGGGCTTCGACACGCTGCCCGGTTTCGCTGCGATCGAATAGGAGATCGACCGGACCGATGCGAGATCCTGGCCGGCCAGGTGCACGATCGAGATGAAAGGCGTGACACCGGCGTCGTTGGTTTTCCACTCGATGTCGCTGGTGACCGCTTCGCTGGGCGGTGGTGGTGGCGGCGGCGGCGGTGGCGCGGGAGTCGGCGGCGGCGATGGTGTTGGCGCGGGCGACGGCGCAGGCGCCGGAGACGGTGACGGTGACGGCGATGGTGACGGAGAAGGAGGCGGTGAAGGTGAAGGTGAAGGAGACGGCGATGGCGATGGCGCCGGAGTCGAAGGCGGCGGCGGCGCAGGAGTCGGCGCCGGCGTGGCCGGCGGCACGGTCGTCGGCGGCGGTGCGCTCGAAGGTGGCGAGGGTGCGTTGTCGCCGCTACCGCCACCGCCGCAGGCCGCAAGATTCGCGACGAGCAGCGCCCCGAGGATGCTGCGCATCGGGCGAACCACCCGACGTTGTCCCGGCGCCGGATGACTCACAGGCGCGGCAGTCCAGTGGCCAGGGGGTCCGAAACCAGCGGTTGATCGAATGCCGCCGTCTGCCGATGGTCGTCGCCGGGTGCCGGGGCCGAGGGCCGCAGGGGCGGCGCATCCGCCAGCCAATGCCTCGCCTTGCCGGCGTGATAACCGAGCCAGCTCGCGATTCCGAGGATCTTGAAGCCGTCCTCCGCGAGGTTCGACAACCAGCCGTGGCCATCCGAGATGTCCACGAGCACCGAGGCCGCGAACAGCACCATCGCGGCGACGAGCAGCTGGTAGTTCTCCGCCAGGATCAGGCGCCGATGGCTCAGTAGATAGGCCGCCGCGCCGCACGCGTGGCAGGCGAGGATCACCTTCTCGCCCACGTGGAAGTGAACGGGCGCGATGTACTCGTGGATCATGAAGAGGTCGTCGAGCAGCAGCACGATGGTCAGCACGCCGCCCCACAGTAGAAAACGCGCCTCTTCATCGCGCCCGTGCTGGCGCAGGAGATTCCGGCCGAACAGGCAGATCGCCGCCGTGGCACACCACAACAGGATGCCCACGTTCGACACCACGCCGATCAGCGGATGGACGTGCGCCAGCGCGGCCATGTCGCGGGTGAGACTCGCGACGGGGATGTGCAGCAGGCGGGCGGCGACGACCGATACGAACAGGAGCGCGAGGATGGGCAGATAGATCAGCGCCAGACCCCTGAAACCT
>Ga0335075_10000416_pt1 | contig 77111 bp, 55 predicted proteins | sample Lox_Sample_24_FD_206723 | JGI IMG/M metagenome (GOLD analysis project Ga0335075, IMG submission 206723) | Soil microbial communities from Loxahatchee National Wildlife Refuge, Florida, United States - Lox_Sample_2.4 | ecosystem: Environmental > Terrestrial > Soil > Wetlands | place: USA... | reverse complement strand
CCGCAGGTCCAGTGCGGTTCAACACGACTTCTCCTCGCCAGCCCCGACACCTCGTCCGGTGGCCCGGAACTCCCTGCCGCGTCGCTGGCGCGCTCAGACAAGCGCACCTTGACGGGACCGCGTGGAAACTCGGGATGACGTTCTGACCAAGAGCCGTCCCCCGGATCGACAACGGTCGTCGACGTCGTCGCCGGGCCGGCGGGGTCGCCGATTGTTCAAGGTCTGTTATCGGGGACTTTCCTCCGCACGCAGCGCACTCGGTCCAGGGTTCTGCCGTCCTGTGCGTGGATGCCCGACACTCTCGGGCGAGCGTCGTCGCAAGGGCCTGCCCTCGCCCACCGATCCGTCAGGAGTGGTCCCCCATGCGGGATCTGCACTCCCGGCGCAGCGCCACGTCGCGCTCCGCCGGACCTCTCGTCTCTGTCCTTCTCGCGCTGCTCGTCGCCACCGGGGCGACCCTGGTCGCGCCCTCACCTGCCCGAGCCGCCGACACCGATGTCGTCCTGATCCCGGACGCCCGGCTCAAGGAGGCCATCAACGCGACGCTCGCCGCCTCGATCGGGACCACCCGGCCTGCCACCCAGGACGTCACCGTCGGGGAGGCCAGCCTGGTCACCAACATCGCCTCGGCGCGGGTCCGGGGCGCGATCACGGACCTGACCGGTCTCGAGGCGTTCCCGAACCTGACCGTGTTCGCGACCGTGCGGACCGGCAACACCTACGCCAGTCTGGAGCCCCTGCGCGGGCTGACGAAGCTCACCCAGCTCGGCGTGCCGAACGGGCAGATCACCGACCTGTCCCCGCTGGCCGGGCTCACGAACCTGACCAGCCTGACGCTGGGGCGCAACCAGATCACCGACGTCGCGCCGCTGTCGGGTCTGACGAAGCTGACCATGCTGAACCTGAACAACAACCAGGTCCGCACCCTCACGGGGCTCCCCGCCGCTCCCGGCATGACCGACCTCCAGCTGGCCAACAACCGGGTCAAGGACGTCACTCCGCTGGTCGGCAGGTTCGACGCGGCGAACCTCCGCTCCGTCACCCTCAGCGGCAACCGGATCACCGATGCTGCCGCCCTGTCGCCGCTCGGCCGGGACGGCGCGCTGCTCGGCGCCGCCGCGAGCTCCGACCAGGGTCTGAACCTGGCCCGGAACCGGATCACGGACTTCTCCGCCTTCGCCTCCTGGCTGAGGCCGCCCACCGGCGACCAGGTGAGCGAGCAGTCGGTCTACGCCGGTCCCTACCGCGCCGGCGGGATCGTCCTGACGCTGAAGGACGCGGCCGCAGCCGTCGTCCCCGCCGTCGACCCGTCCGCCGGTGGCTACGACCCCGCCACCTCCCGGCTGACCCTCACCGACGCCGCCGCTCCGAGCGTGACGGTCTCCCCGAACTGGACGGTGCTCTTCGAGAACCCGCCGGTCGAGCCGGGCGACGAGTTCGGCCCGCAGGTCGTCGAGGAGAAGATCCTCGAGAGCGGCAGCCAGGCCGAGCCGATCAGTACACCGGAGGTCGGCGAGATCCTCCGGGTGAGCGACCGGGGCTCCGCCTTCGCCGACGGGGCCTGTTCCCGGTTCTCCTACCGGTGGCTGCGCGACGGCGACGAGTTCGACGGCGCGCGGTACTACGAGAGCGATGTCGTAGAGAGCAACCGGACGATGGGTGGCCCGGGGGAGAGCGCGGACACCCAGTTCGTCGCGAGCCGAGGCGACTACGTGATCTCGGCCACCGACGTCGGCCACCGCCTGTCGGTGCGCGTCACCTGTCTCGCGACCGGGGTGTCCAGCACCTCGGAGCCGAGCCCCGTCGTTGCGGCCGAGGAGCCCGAGAAGCCGGTCGTCCAGGAACTCCTGACCGGCACGCGGATCTCCGGCGTGCTCAACCAGGACGGCAGCACCCATCTCACCTTCCGTACCCGTCGCACCGGCGTCGTCGGCGACCCCACCAATCCGACCATCCCGATCTACGTCGGTCAGCTCGACGCCGCCGGCACGCTGGTCGACCCGACCGGGATCACCATCGAGCTGGCCACGATCCACCACGTCTCCTCCGCTCCGCACCTGCTCACGACCGAGGACGTCGAGATCATCGGGACCGGCGCGGAGCGGGCCATCGTGATCAGCCCGACGCAGGGCGACGTGCGCGCGGAGCTCACCTTCACCGTGACCGGGACGACCGGCAGGACGACCGTCTTCCACGTGGGCTACAAGTCGTCCGTCGAGACCACGCCCACCAGCCGGGTGCTGCTCGGCGCGAGTGACGCCTCGACCGCGATCGCGGTCGGTGACGGGCACCTGCTGGTCGCGGACGACGAGAAGCGCAACATCCGCCTCTACGACGCCGAGGTGTCCGGGCGGGAGGTCGCCGAGTTCGCACTGCCCCACGACAGCACCGGCGGCAAGGTCGAGATGGACGCCGAGGCCTCCGCTCGCAAGGGCGACACGATCTGGTGGTTCGGCTCCCACGGCAAGGACAAGGATGGCAAGGTCCAGGTCGGCCGGCACACGATCGAGCAGACCACGCTCACCGGCACCGGCGCCGACGCCGAGCTCACCAGGACCGGCGTGAACTACCACGGCCTGATCACCGACCTGATCGAGTGGGACCGCGCCCACGCGGACCGGTTCGGGTTCCGCGCGGCCCTGGTGGAGAACGGCGGCCCGCAGGTCGACGACCTCGACGGGCTCAACATCGAGGGCGCGGAGTTCTCGCCCGACGGCAGCGAGCTGTACGTCGGCTTCCGCTCCCCCGTCTACCCGGCCGTCGTCGGCGGCAAGGCCCTCATCGTGACGATCACCAACCTCGAGGACCTCACCTCCGGCGCGGCGACCAAGGCCCGCTTCGGTCAGCCGATCCTGCTCGACCTCGGGGGACACAGCATCCGCGAGATCCGCAAGAACGACGCGGGCGAGTACCTCGTCCTCAGCGCCCGGGCGGGCGGCGCCACCCCGGCGGAGACCCAGCAGCTGTGGGCCTGGGACGGCGACCCGGACACCCGGCCGCGCCTGCTCACGACGACGCTGCCCGCGGACGTGGAGCCGAACCACAGCCGCAACGGCGGCGGCTGGGAGGGCATCGGCGAGATGCCCGAGCGACTCGCCCCGGGCGCCGAGGTGCGGCTGCTCATGGACCAGGGCTACGTCGAGCTCTACGGCTCCGGCGCGGAGAACAAGGACGACACCGACGACTGGAGCAACAAGGCCCGCACCGACGTCGTCACCCTCGCCGGCGCGGCCGGCACGCTGGCCGCGCTCAGCTCCCCCGGGACCTTCGGTGCCCAGGCGACCGGCACGGCGGGAACGCCGCGCGAGGTGACGCTCACGAACACCGGCTCCAACCGGCTGCGCGTCGGTGAGGTCCACACCGAGGACGACGACTCGGCCTCGGCGGACGAGTTCCTGGTCTCCCGCAACACCTGCTCCGGCCGGACCCTCGCCCAGGACGAGACCTGCACCGTCCGGGTGCGCTTCCAGCCCTTCCGGGAGAACGCGACCGCCTCGGCCCGGCTCGTCGTCGAGAGCGACGTCCCCGGCGGCACCAGCAGCGTCGCGCTCACCGGTACCTCCACCACCCTCCCCCAGGGTCCTCGCGGAGAGGACGGGGAGAACGGAGAGGACGGCGCAGCCGGTGAGAACGGCAAGGACGGCAAGGACGGCAAGGACGGCGCCGACGGCGCACCCGGCCCGCAGGGACCGCGTGGCCTGACCGGCCCGCGCGGTCCGCAGGGCACGATCGGCGTCAGCGCGGTCCGGCGCGCGGTGACCGTGCGGGCCGACGGCCGGGCCCGGCTGCCGTTCCTGGTGCAGAACCGGACCGGTGCCCCGATCTCGGCCACCCTGCGCGCGAAGACGCCCACGGCCCTGCGGGCCACCGGCGCGAAGCGGCTGAAGGTCAGGCGGCTGGGAGCGGGCACGAGGTCGACGTACGCCTTCGTCCTGAAGGTCGGCGCGAAGGCGAAGCCCGGACGGCACCGGGTCCTCGTCACGTTCCGCATCGACGGCGCGCACGTGACCCGGGCGGTCGTGGTGCGCGTTCCGCGGCGCTGAACGAGGCGCTGACCGCGGGGGCGGTCAGGCGAGCAGGCGGGCCTTCGCCTGCGAGAACTCGTCGTCGCTGAGGTCCCCGGACCGGTGGAGCGAGGCCAGCTCCTTCAGCGCGGCGATCAACGGGTCGACCGCACCCCCGGCCGGGACGGCCGGGGGTGGCGGTCGGTCGACCGGGGTGCGGCCGGCTGGTCCGATGAGGCCCGGCCGCCCGAGTCTCGGCCCGAAGTAGGGACGCAACAGCATGGATCAGCCCTCTCGCTCGTCGGCGGCACGGAACGCCGCCTCGGCGACCTCGGGCGGGACCCGCAGGTGCAGCGCCAGCGTGCCTCCGGTGGACTCCAGCTCCTTCGCGGCGAGCGCCGCCCAGCGGTGCTCGACCGCGAGGACCGCGGCGAGCCGGTCGGTCGACAACGACGCGGCCACCCCCTCCAGGTCCTCGACGCTGAGCACCGTGGCCGGTTCCAGCTCGATGCCCGCGAACGTCGGGTCGTCGACCTTCTCCAGGTCGACCGCGACCGCCACGCCGTCCTCGGCGACGAGGAGCACCAGGTCGATCAGCGCGACCGCGTCGCTCGCCGTCATCGCCCTGACCACGTCCGCGACCCGTGCCGTCGCGGTGTCCGCGGGGAACGTGAGCACCACGACCTCGACCGGCCCCCGGCTCATCGCGCCGGCTCCCGCTAAGCGGTGCGGGCGCGCGAGATGAGCGAGCTGAGCGCCCAGATGACGGCGATGTCGAAGGCCAGGATGACCAACGCCCACAGCGGGTAGTACGGCATGAACGCGAACGTCGTCAGCGCCGAGAGGACGGCGACGATGATGCCGAGGACGAACCCCCACGTCTTGCCGGCGATGATCGCCGCACCCGTGACGACGGCCACGACGCCGATGATCATGTGGATCCAGCCCCAGGTGGTCAGGTCGAACTTGAAGACGTACTCCGGTGTCGTGACGAACACCTCGTCCTCGAGCGCGGCCGAGAGCCCCTGGAAGAACTGGAAGATGCCGAGCGTCGCCAGGGCGCACCCGCCGAACACCGCGATGCCGCTGGCCCACTCGGACCCGGGCTTGTCGTAGACCGTCTCGTAGCCGGACGTCGTGCTCATGATGTCTCCTGGTGATAGTCCGCCGCGATCGAATGCCTTGGACTATCGGACGACTACGACGCGGCCGCTTCACCCGATTCGGACCAAGGGCCGGATCCCGGGAGCCGGCGGGACCTCCGGACCAGCCACCCGCCGCCCGTCAACAGGCCCGCGCCGAGGAGGCCCAGCCAGAGGGCGGGGCCACCCGTGTCCGGGAGGATGCCGCCCGCGGAGTCGTCCTGACCGTCGCCGCTGCCGTCGCCGCCGCCATCGTCGCCGCCGGCACCCTCACCGCCGCCGGCCGGATCGCCGTCGTCGTCCTGCGGGTCGACGACGATCGTGACGGTGGCCTCCGCGCAGAGCGGGTCCGGCTCCGGTGAGCAGATGCGGTAGCGGAAGCGGTCGGTGCCATCGAAGCCGTCGTCCGGGGTGTAGACGTACCGCCCGTAGCGCCACACGACGCGGCCGTGTCCGGGCCCGGAGGTGACCACCGGCGGGCCGGCCGCGCCGGCGTCGTTGGCGAGTACGTCGATGCCCACCGGCCGCCCCGCGTCCGTGCGGGCGCGGTCGTCGACCGCCAGTGGCGCGACCTCGACCTCGACGAGGCCGGTGCTGCAGAAGACCGGGAGGCCGTCGTCGTAGACCACGACCCGGTACGTGTCCCGTCCGGTGAAGCCGGGCGCCGGCACGTACCGGGTGCCGGCGCCGGACACCGAGGCGGTGCCGTGGGCGGGCTGCCCGACGATCGTGTACGTCAGCCGGTCGCCGTCGGGATCGGTGCCGGGCAGGGTCCCGTCGACGGGCCGGTCGACGACGGTCCTCAGCACCTGGTCGGGCAGCTGCGGCGGCCGGTTCTCCGGTCGCACGACGACGTCCGCCTCGGCCTCGGCGCACAGCGTCGGCGCGGAGGTCGCGCAGATCCGGTAGTGCATGACGTCGGTGCCGAGGTAACCCGGCCCCGGGGTGTACCGGATGCTCCCGTCGGGCTGGACCGAGGCGAGGCCGTGGCTCGGACCGCTGACGATGCTGACGGTCACGTCGTCACCCAGGTCGTTGGCCAGCTCCGGCACGCTGGCCGGCGTGTTCACCACGGTCTCCACGATGTCGTCGGCGGCGACGGGGACCACCTCGACCGTGATGGTCGCCTGGTCGCACAGCCGCGGGTCGCCGTTGTCGCAGACCTCGTAGACGAACGAGTCGACGCCGGTGAACCCCTCGTCCGGCAGGTAGCCGAACAGTCCCGAGGGCAGCACGATCGCCGTCCCGTTCGCGGGACCCGAAACCAAGGTGGTGCGCAGGTCCTGACCGGTGTCGGGATCGCTCACCTCCAGCCGCTCCAGGACCGTCTGGTCCACGGGCGTCCGGTACGTCGCCGGCTCGGCCACGGGCGGGTTGTTCGTCGGGACTGTCGCGACGACGGTGGTCTCGACCGAGGCCGCGGGCGCGGACCCGTCGTTGTTCCCCGGGTCGGGGTCGGGCGTGCTGGTGGTCCCGCGCACGGTGTTGGTAAGGGTCCCCGCCGAGGGGCCGGTCCCCGTGATCGTCCGGGTGACGCTCTGGTCCGGCGCGAGGGTGCCGAGGTCCCAGGTGACGGTGCCGCCGGTGACGGTCCCGGTATCGCTGGCGGTCACGTCGGTGAGCTCGGGCGGCAGGTCGTCGGTCACGACACGTCCTCGGCCGCGGAGGGACCGTGGTTGGTGATGGTGACGATGTAGGTGACCTCGCCGTCGGGGGCAATCGTCGCCGGCCCGGTCTTCGACACGACGAGGTCCGCGCTGGGTCGGCTGACGGGACTCGCGCACTGCGGCGCCGGGTAGCCGTCGGCCGGAGGCGTGGCGACCGCGTCGGGGACGACGTTGGTCACGGTCCCCGACTGGACGTCGAAGATCTGCGGCGGCGCCGGCGGCGTGCGGTCGTCGACGTCGATGGGGGCGGCCGCGGAGTCGCCTGCGAAGGTCCCCTGGGTCCGCGTCGTCCCCTCGAACCCGTAGCGGCCGAACCCCGTGACGCTGCCGTCGTTGGACAGGTCGGTGGCGACGAGACCACCGCTCAGCGACTGACGCCAGGTCCCGTTGTTGGTGAACTGCTGCGAGATCAGGACGTAGCCGTCGTTGGTGGAGGGACCGTTGTTGCTCAACCCGCCCTGCACGACCAGGGCGCACTCGTTGGCGATCCGCCCGGAGCCGTTGACGGTCGTCGTGCCCTGGACGGCAGTGACGCCGGTGTTCGTGAACCGGCCGTCGAGCGTCAGCGGACCCTCGACGGTCAGGAGTCGCTGGTTGTCCAGTGAGGCGGCCCCGTTGACGCTGAAGGACCCGCGGACCCGCATCGTGCCGAGGTTCACGAACGCGCCCGCCGCGGGAGCCAGGCCGCCCCGGACGTCCAGGGTTGCTCCGGCCAGGTTCCGGATCGTGGCCGCGCCGTTCACGTTCAGGCCGGCGGCGACCACGGAGCCCTCGTTCTCGAGCCGGAACCCGGTCGTCACGGAGATGGTGGGCAGCGTCACCGAGGCGCCGGGCGCGACCACCAGCGACCCGGCCGGGTTGTTCAGGTACGGCACCTCGACGGTGGCCGACGACGCGACGCACAGGGTCCCGCCCGCCGGCAGCGAGTCGATGCCGCCCGTGAAGCGGCCGTCCCGCAGGAGCAGGACCTCCCCGGCGGCGACGGCGATGGTCGCGGTGCGGTCCCCCGTCAGCGTCCTGGTGGGCGAGGCGCACTCGGTCCCGAAGTCCGCATCCGCCGTCGGCGCGACGAGGAGCGACAGGCCGAGCAGCATCGCCAGGGCGGTCATCGCAGACGCGATGCGAGCTGGCCCCCCGAGAGTCATGTCAGCACCGTAGGGCGGGTCGGAGCGGAGCGCCATGGCCGGATCCGGCCGCCTGGAGGGACCGGGCAGGATGGGCGGCATGAACCGTCGGGCGCTGAGATGGAGCGGCTTCGTCCTCATCACCGCCGGACTCGTCGTACTCGGGTACGTCGGCTGGCAGCTCTACGGGACGACCTGGCTCGCCCAGCGTCACCAGTCCGACGTCGTCGCCGCGACCGAGCGGGCCTGGGCGGAGCCGGCGGGGCGGACGATCTCGTCCGACGACACCGAGCTCGCCGAGGACGTCGTCGCCGTCGTGCGCATCCCGGCGTTCGGCGACGACTACGCCGTGCCGGTGTACGAGGGCACCGACGACGACACGCTGACCCGGGGCTTCGGCCTCTTCGGGTCCAGCCCCGCCCCCGGCGACCCCGGCAACCTCGCCCTCGGCGGGCACCGCATCACGCACGGCGAGCCGCTGCGGCAGATGCCGGAGCTGCGTCCCGGTGACGAGGTCGAGATCCGCACGCGCGACGCGGTCTACACCTACACGCTCGACACCGCGGGCGACGCGCTGACCGTGGGCTTCGACGAGGACTGGGTCGTCCGGGACCGGCCGGTCGACCCCGAGAGCGGCGCACCGCCACCGGGGCTCTCCCCCGACCCGCGCCTGCTCACGCTGGTCACGTGCGCCGAGATCTTCCACACCGACGACCGGCTCGTCGCCTTCGGTCACCTCACCGACGTGGTCCCGGTCGAGTAGGACCCAGGGTCAGCCGATCGTTCCTCCGGGGAGTTCGGGCGAGGTGCGGCCGACGGTCGGGCCGCGCCGGAGCGCGATCGGAGGCTCCAGGCCGTCTCGTCCCGGACGAAGCCCAGCTCGGTGATGGCGGCCTCGACGCGCGCCCGGTAGCCGGGGCTCACCTGGCCGGGCCGGTTCAGCACGTTGGAGACCGTGCCGATCGACACCCCCGCCACGCGGGCGACGTCCTTGATCGTGTGCTTCTCGGGCAATGCGGCCTCCTGTCGACCGTCGTGGACGTGCGGACGTGGGGGGGGGGGGGGTCCAACCCCCCCCCCCCCCCCCGACCGTTCCTGCTACCTGCGGGCCACCCGGACGACGATGGCCTTCCTGCTGCCCGCGACGTTCGCGCTGCCGGCGTACCGGATCGTCAGCTTCCGGCTGCCGGCGACCAGCCTCGGGAGCCGGATCGTCGCCTTGCCGGACCGCACCGTGCCCGAGGCGATGGTCTTCCCGCCGCGGAGCACGGCGACCCGGCCGGTCGCCGTCGCGCCCGGGACGGACACGGTGACCCGGACCTTCGGGCGGGTCCCGGCCTTCGGGCGCTTCGGCGCCACCACCGCACGGACGCGGGACGGCGCCTGGGCGATCACGGCCCGCGTGGTCGTCCGCGAGGCCGCGTTGGCCGCGTCACCGCCGTACGCCACGGTCAGGGTGTGGGTGCCGGCGCCCAGCGCGGTGCCCGGGAGGGCGATCCGTGCCGTGCCGCCGGTGACCGCGGCCCGGCCGAGGACCGTGGCGCCCCGCGAGACGGTGACCGTGCCGCCGGGCTGCGTGCCCGCGACCGTGGCCAGGACCGTGGTGGCCCGGCCGTAGGTGCCCCGGACCGCGGCCGCGCTCACCGAGGTGGCGGCCGGGTCGGCGTACACCTTCTCGACGAACGGCACGAGCTTGGCCTGGCGGGGACCCGACTCGAGGTACTTGACGTCGTTCTTCCAGAAGCCGCGGTTGTTCTTGCCCTCCCGGACGATCCCGCGGTCGAGCTGGACGTTGGCGAGCGCCGACGAGTAGTCGATGACGATCGTGTTCTCACCGTCGACGAGGTAGTCGCTGACGTCCGCCACGGGCTTCGTCCAGCTGACGCCGCCGGTGTAGATGTCCTGGCCGACCAGGGGCACCTGGGTGCCGGTGCCGTCGTCGATGGTGGGCTTGCCGACCCCGCCGACGTCCATCTTGAGCTTCGTCGGGTTGGTCGAGACGTGGCCGCCGACCTTCGTGCCGTTGATCCAGACCTCCATCGACTCCTCGAGGGTGTCGCCGAGATCGAGGTAGGCCCCGCTCGCCGAGTCGGCGTCCCAGTCGAAGCTGGCCTCGTAGTGACCCGTGCCCGAGACGGCCTTGCCGACCTCGGGGATCTGGTCCCACGTCGTCAGCTTCTCCAGCTGCACCTCGATGTCGGTCGTGACCGTGGAGGTCTTGCGGTTGGTCGTGGTCAGGTCGCCGATCGTCTCGGTCCGGACCAGGTCGCCGGCCGTCGCGCTCGGCCGCCACGAGGAGACCGTCAGGTCCCAGTCGGTGATGTCGCGGGAGGCGGGCACCGTCACGGAGTCGGTGTACGTCCTGCCGTTGCTGAGCCGGGTCGTGACCTCGCCGCTCTCGGTGGCGCGGACCGCCACCCCGTCACCGGCCGCGTGGGCCGAGGCCGCGTCGGTCGAGACGATGTGCAGCTGCTCCGCGTCGACCTTCTCGAAGGCGAGCAGGTCGATGTTGTTCTGGTCGATATCGACGGGTACGACGGTCCGGCCGTTCTCCCAGCGGTAGTCCGCCAGCTCGGTGACCTCGCCGGTCCACGCGTCGATGCGGTACGGCACGAACCGCCCGTCGACCTCGACGTCGGTCTTGATGTTCGTCCCGAACTTCACGTTCCGGATCTCCGGACGGTGGCTGTACTGGTGGTACTCGTCGTCGCCGTAGTTGTAGAGGTAGACGTAGCGGTTGCCGTCGGCGTCCTCACGGGTCTGGTTGAGCAGCTGGAGGTTGGGCTCCTCGTAGCCGGTGTACGGCTCGACCCCGAGCTCCTGCAGCTTCTCCAGGACGTTGTCGTCGTACCCGCCGGGGACGGCCTTCTCGATGTCGATGTCGTCGTAGATCGTCGCGACCCGGACGGTGTCGAGGGTCTTCAGCTCGTCGGTGACCTTCTTCAGGGCGCCGTCCTTGCCGTCGTTGTACGGCGTGCGCGACGCGGCGTCCTCGAGGACGACGACCTTCAGGCCCTTCTTGGCCCAGCTCAGGATCCGCTTGGCGCCGTCGAGGTCCAGCCAGTCCTGGTAGAGCACGATCGCCTGGTAGCCGGCCTTCTCGATCGTCTTCGTCTCGGTGTCGAACGAGACGTCGTCGTCGAAGAGGAACCGCGGGCTGAAGTAGTCGTAGGTGTAGCCGTTGTCCTGCAGCTCGGTCGAGCGGTAGTAGATGCCCTGGTGCGCCAGCTGCCAGTTCATCTGGTTGATGTCGCTGCCGACGCCGTTGCGGAACTGCGAGCCGTGCACCCACTTCTGGCTGATGAAGCCGACGTCGGTGCGGCTCTTGCCGGTCTGCATCAGCTGCTGGACCCGGCCGAGGTGCGCGTTGAACTCGTCGTAGTCGCGGGAGCCGGGGTTGCGCGACCCGAGGTTGTGGAAGGTGGAGGCGCCGAAGCGACCGGCGGTGTAGCCAGGCCACTGGAAGTTGCCGTAGCCGAAGCCCGCACCCCAGATGTGCCAGATCATCCGCTGGAAGCCGGCGGCGTACGTCGAGTAGGCGTCGCGCAGGTGCAGCTGGCGCGTCGCGTTGTACGACGGCACGCCGGCGCTCGACTCCGACGAGAGCACCTTGTTCTCGAGCTTGGAGCCGCCGGTCCACTGCCGGAAGACGTCGACCTGGTTGTACTGGTTGAGGTTCTCGGCCTCCGGGTAGTCGACGTCCATGATCGGCTCGGACATCTCGACCTCCTTGCCGTAGGAGATCTGCGCCCGGGTCTCGATCCCGACGGAGTTGAGCCACTTCTTCAGCGGCCGGAGCATCCGCTCGCGGTAGAGCTGGGTCTGCACGTCCAGGAAGTCGTTCACGATCCCCTGGCGGCGCTGCTCGGCCCCGTCGAGCCGGTAGGTGCCCTGGGTGGCGACCGAGTTGTAGGGCAGGTCGAAGGTCGACACGACCCCGCTGATGAGGAACAGGTACGGCCGGACGTCGTAGCCCTTGCGCTTCTGGAACTCCGTGGCCATGTCCTCGGACCAGAAGGTGAAACCGGAGCCGTGCTCGATCTCGAGGGAGTCCATGAACAGTTGGACGTCGCCCTTCTCGATCTTCGCCCTCAGGGCCGGGTCGGCGAGGTAGTGCTCCTCCCAGAACGCCTTCAGCGCGTCGACACCGCGGGTGTCGAAGTAGTTGGTGGTGTAGCTGGGCACCGCGGCCGGGCTGGAGGTCTCGTAGGTGCCCTGGGTCCAGGTGCTGAAGACCCGCCAGGTGCCGTCGCTCGGCGGCGTCCAGCTCAGGGTCCGCTCCCAGACGTCGGCGCCCTGGGTCGCGGCCGGCAGCGCGACGTAGCTGTCCGGGTCGACCGTGGTGCCGTTCGTGACCCGGTAGGCGTAGGCGTTGACGAACGTCGCCCCGGCCTGGCGCGCGTTCGCCGCCGGCGCCGGAAGCGAGGTCAGGGTCTGACCGGCCTCGATGGTCGTGGTCCCCTGGATCAGGCCCTGCATCGCGGCCTGGCTCGCCGGGTCCAGCCCGGGCACGTTCGACGTGGCCCAGTTGGTGCCCGAGGTCAGGTAGACCGCCATGCCGAGGTCGAGCATCTTGTTCATGATGAGGTTCCACTTGTGGGTCCACATCTCGGAGCCGTACGCGTAGTCGGCGTCCGGGGCGTTGTCGGTCTGCATGCACAGCTCGACCCCGCGGAAGCCGGCGTCGTACAGCGCCTGGATCTCCTCCAGCAGCGTCTCGTCGGTGTGCGCGGCCTCGCCGAGCCACCAGCGCACGTCGCTGCTGTAGATCCGGTCCGGGTCGACGTACTTGCTCTCCAGGTGGCGGGCGAACGCCGAGCTCTCGGTGCTGGCCGCCGTCCGGACGCCGCCCGGCGCGGACGACGCGAACGTCGCCGTGCTCGACGGCTCGGCCCCGGCGGGCGCCACCGCGCCCAGGGCCATGGCCGAGAGACTCAGCGACAGGCACAGCGTCGCCGCACCCGCCACTCGTGTCCTACTGCGCATACTTCTCACTCGCTCTCCTTAGGGGTGAAACGTTCCTGCGCACGCACCTGCCAGGACGTGCCGGTCGGGACGCAGCATCACGAGGCTGGATTTGAACGTTTCACAACGTCGTCCTATCGTGACGACCGTCACTCGCCGCCGACAATGACGCCGACGACAGAGTTCTCGGCGCGGACTGTCGCGGACGACAGGCCGGGAGAGCGACAGACCGCACGGGAGGTGCACCGCCCATGGCAGGCAGCTCCGCCACCGCGTCCGACGTCCGCGGGGCGTGGCGCCCCCGCGTCGCCGGCGCACTCCTCGCGCTCGCGGTCCTGGCGGCCACGATGGTCGGCCGCAGCGCGGACGCGACGCTCCGCCTGGCCCTCCCGGACACCTGGACGCAGTGCCTGATCTTCGTGGCCGCCGCGGCCGTCCTCGTGGCCCGGCGGTTCCCCCTGGGCGCCCTCGCGGTCACCGTGGTGCTCGACGCCCTGCCCTACTGGGTGGAGATCGGCGGGGCCGGCTACCACCTGGCGCTGATGATCGCGGTCTACCTGGTGGTCGCGCACGAGCCGGCCCGCCGGGCACGCGTGGCGTTCGGCGTGGTCCTCCTCCTGCAGGTGACCCTGATGGCCTGGGACACGGGCTGGCGCTGGAACTCCATGTACGTCGTCGTGGCCGCGCTCACCGTCACCTTCCCGGCCGCCCTCGGCCTGGCGACCCGCTCCCGGAACCAGGCGACCGAGGCCCTGCGCCAGCGCGCTCTCGCCGCAGAGCGATCCCGCGACGCCGACGCCCGGAAGCTGCTCGCCGAGGACCGGCTCCGAACAGCCCGCGACCTGCACGACTCGGTCGCCCACCAGATCGCCGTGATGAACCTCAACGCCGGGGTCGCCTCGCGCTCGCTCCGGGAGCGGCCGGACGACGCCGAGGCCGCCCTGGTCACGGTCCGCGAGGCCGGGCGGGCCGTGATCGCCTCGATCTCGGACCTGCTGACCGGCCTGCGCGAGGGCCCGTGGGACGACGCCGAGCCGCGTCCCGACGTCGCCGAGCTCCGGCTGCTCGTCGAGGAGTTCCGCACCCTCTCCCCCGGGCTGACGGTGTCGTACGACGGGCCCGGCGCCGAGCAGTCCGGCTCGGTCAACCCGGTCCTGTACGCCGTGGTCCGCGAGGCGCTGACCAACGCCTACAAGCACGGCCGGCACGACGCGCCCGTCGTCGTACGGATCCGGCTCGAGGCCCGGTGCTCGGGAGTCGAGGTGTCCAACGTGGCCGCGGAGCCGGGCGTGAGCCTCGTCGAGGGCTTCGGGCTGCGCGGGATGCGCGAGCGGGTGGTCGCCGTCGGCGGCGCCCTGCGGGTCGAGGCGGACGGCGACCGGTTCGCGCTCACCGCCGAGCTGCCCGAGAACCACGAGAACCACGAGAACCACGAGAACCCGGTGACCCCGTGATCGACATCCTCGTCGTCGACGACCAGAGCCTGATCCGCAACGCCGTGCGGGACCTGGTCGCGCAGGAGCCCGACCTGCGCCTGGTCGGGTCCGCGGAGAACGGCGTCGAGGCGGTCCGCCTGACCCGCGAGCTGCGACCGCACGTCGTGGTGATGGACGTCCGGATGCCGGTGCTGGACGGGATCGAGGCGACCCGGATGATCACCGGCGACACCGGGTCCACCGGCGCCCGGGTCCTGATCCTCACCACGTTCGACGACGACCCGGACTACGTCGTCCGCGCCGTGCGGAGCGGGGCGTCCGGCTTCGTCGGCAAGGGGGCGGAGCCGGAGGTGCTGCTGGAGGCGATCCGGACCGTGCACCGGGGCGAGGGACTGCTGTCGCCGCGCGCGACCCGGCACCTGCTCGACCGGCACGCGGGCACCGTGGACCCCGACGAGATCCACCCCGACCTGCAGGGACTCACGGAGCGCGAGCTCGACGTGCTGCGGCTGGTGGCTGAGGGCCGGACGAACCAGCAGATCGCCGAGCAGCTCGGCATCACGGTGCTCACCGTGAAGACCCACCTCAACCGGACCATGACCAAGGTCGACCGGCACGACCGGTCACAGCTCGTGGTGCTGGCCTACGAGACCGGACTGGTCACGCCCCGCTATCGCTGAGGCCCTCGAGCAGCGACGGCACCAGGTCGACGACGGTCAGCGCGGCCCAGGTCTCCAGGCGCGACTCGGGCACGCGCCGGCCGCGCAGTCGCTCGAACCGCTCGATGCGGTAGGCGACCGTGGTCGGGGCGAGACCCAGCTCGTGGGCGACCGACTGCCGGCTGCCGCCCGAGCGGAGGAACATCAGGACCGTCCGGCGCAGGTCGGCCGACCGCTGGTCGCGTCCCATGACGCCCGCGAGCTCGCGGGACACCAGCCGGCTCGCGGCGACCGGGTCGGCCAGCAGCGCCGCGGTCAGCAGCACGTCGCCGTGCAACCACGGGCGGTCCCGCTCGGACATCGAGGCGACGGTCGCGGCGCGTCTCGCGTCGACATAGCCCCGGGCCACGCCGGCCGGGCCGAGGTGCGGGTCGCCGACGGCGATCGCCACGCCCCGGGGCACGGCGAGCCGCCCCACCTCGGCGACGTCGGCCGCCGTGATCGGCCGGGGTCGCGACCAGCACAGGAAGGTCTCCGAGCCCAGGGACGCCGAGAGCAGCGAGCACCCCGGGAGCAGGTCGGTCACGGCCGCCGCGAACCGCGCGACCCGCGGGTCGTCGGCGTCCAGGGCGCCCCCACCGGCCGGGTCCGTCGCGATCGCCACGAGGTGATGGCCGCCGAGACGCACCCCGAGCAGATCCTCGTCGGCGGTCGCGACCGGCTCCCCCGCCACGAGCCGCTCGATCGTCTCCTGCCGTCGCACGGACCACTCGTCCGATCGCGAGCGCTCGTCCTCGTAGGCCGAGACCAGCGCCGTGGCCGCCAGCTCCGAGTACCGGGTCAGCAGCAGGAGGTCGTCCCACACGCGTGCGTCGGTCGATGCGTCGCCGTCACCGTCGCCAGGAGGCGTCGTCGCGGCGAGCATCGCCTCCTGGACATGGACGTGGAGGCGCCACACCGCCTCCGTGAGCACCATCGCGGGCACCCCCTCCCGCGCCAGCCGGCGGGCGTCGTCGAGGGACGCCTGCGGCACCCGCAGGTCGCTCACCGTCCGTCCGTCGCGGAGCTGGAGGAGGAGCGCGAGCAGCTCGGTCTCGATGCTCCGGGTGCAGGCGGGTCCGCCGCAGCGGTCGCCCGCGCTGCGACGCAGCTCGGCGAGCAGCACGCCCGCGGTCTCCACGGCCCACCGCACGGGGCCGGCCCCGAGGTCGGCGTACGCCCGGGCCAGCACTGCGGGCGCGGCAGAGGGCCGCCTCCCGGGGTGGTCGTCCCGCGGGCGGAGGCGGCACGTCCACGGCGCGCGCGTGAGCGTCACCTGCTGAGCCGTCGTCACCGCGCCAGTAGACCGGACCTGGCGCCCGACGGCATCAGCCCACGACAGGAACCTGGCGTACTGCGTCCGCAGTACGCCAGGTCCCGAGGATCAGCCGACCGTGACCGGGTACGACGTCGACCGCCCGCCGGCCGTCACCGTGATCCGCACCCGGCCCGTGCCGACGGCCAGGATCCGACCCGCGGCGTCGACCTGCGCCACGCGCGGGTTCGACGAGCGGTAGCCGACCTTGACGCCCGTCGCCGATGCCGGGGCGTACCGGCCGGTGACGTAGACCGCCTGGCCGGCGGCCAGGCGCTTCGGCACCGCGGCCTTCACCCGCGTGACCCTCGCCCGCGAGCGCGTCTTGACGACCTTCACCGTGACGCTCGCCGTGAGCCGCTTCCCGGAGGCGCCGGGCTTCACCGTGGTGACGGTGATCCGGGCGGTGCCGGTCCGCCGCGCCTTGACGACGCCGGCGGCCATGACCCGCGCGACCTTCGGGTTGGACGAGCGCCAGGTCACCGCACCGTGGTACGACGGCCGACCCGAGGTGAAGTAGACCCCCTCCTCCAGCCGGAGCGAGGTGCCCCGGACCAGGCGCGCCTGGGCCTGGTTGAGCTTCACCCGGGTCGCCACCGGTGCGGCGGGAGCGGTGACGAGACCGGCCACGGCGGCGCCGAGCTCGGACGCCGCCCGGTCCACCTCCGCCTGGGTCGCGCCCTGGTCGGCGAGCACCCTGGCCGCGTCTGCGACCTCGGCCTGCAGCCGCGCCCACGACGCGGCGGTGAACCGGCCGTCGGCGTTGGACAGCCCGCGGGCCTGGTCGTACAGCGCCCGGAGCACCGTGCGGTCCACGACGACCGGGGGCTTCTGCTCCAGCCCGTCCAGCGCGGTCTGCAGCTCCTCGACCGCGGCGTCGAGCTGCTCCTGGGTGCGGTCGGCGCGCGCCTCGTAGGCCGCCTCCGCCGCACTCAGCGCGGAGCGCAGCGCTCCGGCCGACTCCTCGGTGTAGCCGCTCAGGTCCGCCGCCACCTCCTGAGCCGCGCCGATCAGCGTCCCGAGCGCCGCGGCGTCGCCGCGCAGCTCCAGGGCGGCCACCGCGGCCTCGACCGCCTCGGTGGCGGCGTCGACCTGCTCCTGCGAGAAGCCCGAGCCGTCGTACACCGCCTGGGCGCCGTCCTCACCGTCGACGACGGCGCGCAGGGCGGCCCAGGTGGAGGTGGTGTGGTCCGCCGCGACGAGGTCGGCGAGCCCGTCCAGGGCCGCGCCCAGCGCGGTCCTGTCCGCCGCGACGACCTCGTAGGTCAGCGTCGCGCTCGCCCGGTTGCCCGCCCGGTCGACGACGGTCTGGGTGATCGTGTGCTCACCGACCTCCGTCGAGTACCCGGTCTGCACGTGCGACGCCACCCCCGAGGTCGCGTCGCTGCCCGTGAACGTCGGCTCGGCGGGAACCTCGCCCTCGGCGATCGGCCCGCTCGGCCACGCACTGAACCCGGGCACCGGCTTGGTGCCGTCGACCTTCACCGTCAGCGTCTGCTCGGCGGAGGCGTTCGACGACGCGTCGGTGGCGGCGTAGCGCAGCACGTGCGTGCCGTCCGTCGTGACCGGCACCGGTGCCGTGTACGGCGCCAGCGGGGCCTCGCCCAGCGCCGCCCGGATCGCGGGCGAGCCGTCGACGTCGTCGACCGCGGTGACCACCAGGGTCGTGGGCGCGGTGATCCAGCCGTTGTCGCCGTACGACGTGGTGTCGGCCGGCGCCGCCGACACTGTCGGCGCCCGGTCGTCGGTCTCCGGGGTGCCCGGGTCGCTCACCCAGACGTCGGTGAGCGACGGGTCGTAGAAGGCGTCGTCGCCGCCGTTGTAGAGGTACTTCACGGTGACCTTGCCGTCACCGTCGACGTCGAGCGCCTCCGGCTCGTCCACGAGCACCTGGTAGTTGGCCAGGGTGTTGCCCACGACGCCCTCGTTGGGCACCAGGTAGCGCACCTGCTGCACCAGCACGTCGTCGACGAGGATCTTGTAGACCTTCGGCCGGGTCTGGACGACGCTGACGTTGCCCGCCGTGTCGGCCGTCTCCCGCATGCTCAGGACGAACGGCTCACCGGGGGTGACGTCGACGTCGACGCTGTACCAGCTGCCGTCGCGCGACCAGGTGAAGCGGCGGGTCAGGCCGCCCTCGGTGTTGGTGCCGCCCACGGGGATGGTCGGCCGGAGGTTCCACCGCAGGTTGTGCGCCCGCTCCGTCGGACCCGGCTTGACGTTGGCGGCGGAGTTGCCCGTCGAGCCGGGGCCGTCGTCGCCGAAGTCGACGAAGTCGTGGGCCCCCTCGATCGCCGCGGCGCCCGTGGTGGTCCACGCCCGACCCTTCGGGCCGTACCACTTCAGCCGCGTGCTGCTCGTCGCGGTGCCGAGCACGGCGCCGCGGTCGGTGAAGTCGACGGTGACCGACTGCATCATCGGCAGCCAGTACTGACCACCGCCGTGCACCGTGACCTCGACCTGGCGCGAGCCGCCGGCGGGGATCGTCACCAGCTCCGACGGGGCGCCCGCTTCGAGGACGCGGGCGACCGACCGGGCCGCGAGCCGCCCGGTGACCGGGGTCGACCCGTCGTTGCGGACCGTCGCGGTGACCGTCCACCGCCCGGTGCGCGGGTAGTCGCCGACCCGCTCCCCGAGTGTGACCCCCTCGACCGTGAGGTCGGACGCCACCCGGAGGAAGCCGGACACGTCCGTGGTGAAGCTGCGCTCCTGCTGCTCGCCGTAGGCCACGGTGACCTCGGCCCGGGCGTCGTACGACGCACCGTGGCGCGCACCCTGCGGCACAGCGAGGGTGAACGGGAGCTCGGTGCTCTCGCCCACCGCGACCGGGCCGCCGGTCAGGGTCACCGGCTCGGCGAGCCCGGGCACCTCGACCTCGGCGGTGATCGCGTCGATGCGCGAGCGCCCGGTGTTCTCGACCGTGACGGCCGACTCGACGCTCGTGCCCGGGGCCACCGTGCCGGCCCGCGGGAGCGAGACGGCCGCCGGGGCGGACAGCACGTCGAACGCGTGCTGCCCCGGCTCGACCCGGACCACGGTCTCGCCCGCGGCCTCGTCGACGCTCACGTCGAGGACGCCGGGGGTCGACTCGTCCAGCGGTGCCCCGGACAGCGTCACGTCACCGACCACGACGGTCGGCAGGTGCACCTGGGCGATCGTGCCGGTCGGCACCGTCACGTCCAGCTCGTAGACCTGGCGGTCGCGGGCGTCGATGTCGACCGCGATCCGGCCGCCGATGCTGTGCACCTTCGCCGAGATCGTCTTCAGCCCGCCGAGCTGGGGGCGTACGGCGAACTCAGCGAAGCCGGGCTCGACCTGCTGGATGCCCGCGGCGTACCGGCTCATCATGGTCAGCGGACCGCCGGTCCACGCGTGGTTGAAGGTGCCGGCCTGGTCCTGCTCCGGTCCGGCGAAGAACTCCCACAGCGTCGAGTGGTCCGGGTCGTTGACCATCGGCGCGTAGCGGTCCTTCATCCGCGCGATCGCGTCCTCGGGGTAGCCCATCAGGTAGAGCGCCTCGAGGACGTACTTGTCCATGTAGGGGCTGGACTTCTGGATGTTCACCAGCACGTCGCGGATCTGCTCGTACTGCGCGGGCTTCGCGAGGCCGGCGTACACCGCGAGGGCGTTGGCGCGGTCGTCGGCGCGCCCGTCGCCGGTGGACTCGTAGAAGCCCTTGCCCGGCACCCAGAGCGAGTCGATGTTGTCGCGGATCGAGTCGGCGCGGTCCTGCATCCAGGCGATCGCCGGGTCGTCGGCCGGGACGCCGATCTCCGTGCCGGACTTCATCGTCGACTGCAGGGCGATGTAGTACCAGAGGGTGTCGATCAGGCGACCGTCCTCGTTGTAGCCCCAGTCGTGCCAGTGCCAGGTGCCGCCGTGGTCGTGGGCCAGCAGCCCGTCGGCGGCCATGTTGTAGGTCCGCAGGTAGGCCACCGACGGCTCGTAGGTCTCCTCGAGCGCCGAGGCGTCGCCGGAGTACTCGTAGAACATCCAGAAGCTCATCAGCGCGGCCAGTGACTGGGCGGGCAGCTCCGAGAAGGAGGCCGCCGGGGCCTGGGTCGGGATCAGGTCGCCGTTGCGGAAGCCCATCAGGTTCGTGATGCCCTTGCGGGCCAGGTCGGCGGCAGCCGGGTCGAGGGCGTAGAACGCCTCCTCGAGCTCGTTCGTCGCGTCACCCCACCACTGCGAGCGCTCCCGGTCGGGGCAGTCCATGTAGGAGTCGCGCATGGTGACGTAGAGGGTGTCGCGCGCCATCCGCCAGAGCTTGTCGAGGTACGGGTCGTCGGAGGTGAACGCCCCGTCGAACTCGCTGGCGTAGCCCGACAGGCGGTAGCCGATGGCCTCGACCTGGGCCGTCTGCGGGGCGGTGACGAACAGCTTGTCGCCGTTCATCCAGATCAGCGACTCGTACTCCTGCGCGCCGGCCTTGGTGACGTACTCGGCCTGGACGGCCTGCTCGATGCCGGCGCCGCGCACGGTGGCGCGGTCGGTCTTGAGACCGACGGTCGCGCCGGCCTGGGTGCCCGCGCCGAGCCTCACGTACGGCGTGAGCTGGTGGTTCACCGGCATCCGGAACTCGTACGTCGTGATGCCGCCGCTGGTGGTCGCCTTGACCCGCGGGTCGGTGACCGGGATGGCGGTGGGCTGCTCGTCGTACTTCAGCAGCGGGATCGGCCGGTCGACCAGGAGGTTCCAGGGCGAGCTGCCCTCGTTGCCCGACGTGACGGCGGCCGGCCAGGCGGCGTCGTCGAAGTCCGTGGCCGACCAGTCGGCCCAGTCGGCGATCTCGGCGCGGGCGTCGTACTTCACGTTGGGCTCGGCGAGGCGGTAGTTCACGTCGACCGACATCCGCCCGTAGGCGTCGAGCTTCAGCGCCTTCCAGGTCTCGTTGGAGCGCAGGTCGACGTCGGGGGCCTCGAAGAAGAGGCCGGCCTTGCCGGAGTACGGGCCGGCGTACCCGCCACGGCCGTAGGAGACCGCGAGCACCGCGACGGTGTTCTCGCCCTCGCGCAGGTGGGGCCGCAGGTCCACGTTGTCGACGTACGAGTCGACCTTGTTGGGGCCGCGCTTCACGCTGCCCTCGAAGACGACCAGCTCGTCGTTGAGGTAGAGCCAGTACTTGGTCTCGGCGGCGATCCGCGCGTTCACCGTCGCCGGGAGCGCGTCGAGGTCGTCGACGGTGAAGGTCCGGCGGAAGGCCGTCCAGTTGTTGAGCGAGGCGGCGTCCGAGGACCAGATCCAGTACGCGTCCTCGGGCGAGTCCGGCACGCTGCAGACGCTGACGATCTCCAGGCCGCCGTAGCCCGCCGCGGTGGCACCGCTCGTGCCGAGCGGTCGACCCTCGAAGTCGTCGGCGTAGAGGTAGGCGTCGGTGCCGAGGCGCTGGACGACGAGGTTGTCGAGGGTGCCGGTCTCGCCGCCGGAGACCCGGATGCCGACGGTGCCGGAGGCCGGGATCCAGGGACGCGAGTACTGCGCCACCTGCGCGCCGTCGATGTGGACGGTGACCTGCTGGCCCGTGACGGCGATCTTGAAGTGGAAGGGCTCGCCGGGGGTGAGGGTGCCGGCCGGCAGCGTGATGGTCCCGTCGGCCGCCCAGCCGCCGTTGTTCAGCCGCAGCGGGCCGAGGGAGTTCCCGCTGGCCGAGAACTGCAGGGACGGGCCGTTGTTGCCGCTCTGGCGGAAGGAGACGGCCAGGGTGTTGGGGGTGGTGGCGTCGCCCTCGACGGAGTAGTCGGTCCACTCCGAGGCGCGGGCCGGTGCGAGGTAGCCGCCGTCGTACGTCGGCGCGCCGGTGCCGCCCGATCCCGGGAGCCCGAGCAGCACGACCTTGTCGGTCGCGCTGCTGAGCGCCTCGCCGCACACGCGCGGCGGGGCGGCCGAGGCCGCCGGCGCGGCGGCGCTCGCCGGCGCCGTGCCGACGGCGGCGAGGCCGCCCAGCCCGAGCGCCAGGACGACCGCCCCGGCGATCCGGGACCGTGCCGCGAACCCTGTCCGTACCTTCCTCGCCACCCTGCTGCCCTCCACGATTCGTGTCACCTGTCCTGCCGTTCCTCGGGTCGGGAGCCGACGCCGGCTCCGTCTGGTCCGCGCGACGGCTGTCGCGCGGGATGGATCGCCTCGCCGTCACCCGAGTGGGCGGCGAGGTAGAGGTCGAAGGCGAAGCGCGGCAGGCCCCCCGTGCGCGCCACGGCGATGCCGTTGGCCAGCGCCCAAGCCCGCACCTCGCGCGTCGAGAGGCCCGCCGGCGGCGTGGTCATCGGACCCGGACCACGATCGGCCCGGCCTTCGACGGCTGCACGGTCGGCGACCCGCCGTACTGCGCGACCAGGCGGTGGGCGCCGCGGCCGCGGAGGCGGACCTTCACGGTCACCGCCGAGCCGGTCGCCCGCACCGTGCGCACGACCTTGCCGTCGAGGCGCAGGGTCACCCGGCCGCCGACGGCCACCGTGGGCGCCGAGACCTGCACGCGCACCCGCACCTTCTGGCCCGACCGGACCTTCGTCCGGTTGACCCGCAGCGAGGTGGCCGAGCGGACCTTCGTGACCGGTCCGACGGCCGTCGACGTCGCCGTCGCGGTCGCCAGGCCCGCCTTGGCCGCCGTCACCCGCACCGCGAGGCGGCGACCGACGTCGGCGGCCCCCAGGCGGTACGTCGCCCCGGTCGCGCCGGGCACGGGCCGGCCGTCGCGCAGCCACTGCCGCGTGAGCGTGACGCCGGCGGTGTTCCACGAGCCGTCGCCGGCCCGCAGGGTCCGGCCCACCTCGACGCTCCCGGTCACCTGCGGCGGGGCCACGGCGACGAGCTCGGCGACGTCCGCCAGGGTGACGGTCAGCCGGCGCACCTGCTCGACGTTGCCCGCGACGTCGGTCGAGACGACCTCCACCACGTGCTCGCCGAACCCGGTGACGACCGGTGCCTCGTCGCCCAGCGTGGTCCACTCCCCGCCGTCCATGCGGTACGCCGTGGTCGCCACGCCGCTGGTGGCGTCCCGCGCCTCGATCACCAGCGCAGCCCGGTCGGGGCGCTCGGCCCCGGAACGGACGGAGACGGTGGTGCTCGGTGCCGTCGCGTCCACCCGGACGGTGAGCGAGCGGGCGGCGGTGCGGTTGCCCGCCGCGTCCCGCGCCCGGTAGTCCACCATGTGCTCGCCGTCGTCGCCGAGGACCAGCGGGCCGGCGTACGCCGCCCACCTGCCCGCGCCGCCGACCTCGACCGCCGGAGCGGCGTCCCGGTCGTCCACGGAGGCCAGGGAGACGGTCACCGGACCGCGGTGCCAGCCGTCCCGGCCGGCCGTGCCCTCGACCCGCGGGGACACCAGGGGCGCGACGCGGTCCTCGCCCAGCGGCAGCACCCACACGTCGGCGATCGACGGGTCGTACGCCGTCGCGTCGGTCGGGAACTCGAACTTCAGCCGGACGGTGCCGTCCGCGGTCTCGGCCAGGGCGTCGGCCCCGTCGACCAGGACCTGGTGGGCCATCCAGCCCACCGAGTTCTGGGTGCGGGTGATGGTGTGCCGGCCCGCCGGGACGTCGTCGACGTAGAGGTTGAACTCCTTGGTCGTCGCCTTGTCGAAGGTCTCCCGCATCCGCACGAGAAACGGCTGCCCGGGCTCGACGTCCACCTGCGCGGAGAACCAGGACCCCGGGTGCAGCGAGTGGGCGTAGCGACGGGTGAGCCCGGCCTCCGGGCTGGTCCCGCTGTTCGGCGCCGCCAGCACCGCGTGCGCGGTCTCGGAGACGCTCTCGCCGAAGTCGACGTGGTCGGTCGCGCCGTCGCCCTCGGCGGGCGGCGTCTCCAGCGCGACGGTCAGCGACCCGGCCCCGGACGCCAGGACGTCGTCGCCGCGCCGCACGGTGGCGGTGATCTGGTGGGCGGTGGCGACCACGTCCTGCGGCAGCAGCAGCGGCACCTCGACCGTCGCCGTCCCGCCGGCGGGCACGCCCACCGGGGCCGAGGGCACGGTGGCCGGCCAGCCCGCCGGCACGCCGAGCTCGACCCGGCCGTCGGCCGCCGCGGTGCCGGTGCTGCGTACCGAGACGGTCGCGGTCGCGGTCCCCTCGCCGGTGACCTCGGCGCTCACGCCGGTCACCTCGAGTCCCGAGGACACCTGCGCCCAGGGGCCGGACGTCGTCAGCTCGAGCCGCTCGTCGCCGGTCGCGAACGCGACCGTCGCCGTGACGTCGTGCGCACCCGGACGGGCGGACGCCGGGACCCGGACGGTGAACGGCAGCTCGACGGACGAGCCGGCCGGCACGGACGCCGGGAGGGCGCCGAGCGTGACCGGCCAGTCCCCGACCGCGACCTGCGCGGTCAGCTCGTCGATGCCCGTGTCGCCCGAGTTCGTCAGGGTGACCGCGCCGGTCACCTCGGTGCCCGGCAGGACCGGTCCGGCGAGTGGCGCCACCGCGATGGCGACGCCCGCGCGGTCGGACGCGGCCCGCTCCAGCGCGGCCACGACCCGGTCGAGGCGGCGGACCAGGTCGAGGCGGACCGGCCGCTCGACGGTCGTCGCGGCCGACGTCTCCTCCCGCAGCGCGCGAGCGGCGTCGAGCGCGGCCGCGAGGGCCGTGTCGATCGCGGCGGCGTCACCGGCGATGGTGGCGCTCACCGCTCCCTCGACGTCGGCGGTGACGGCGTCGACCCCGGCCAGCAGCCGGTCCCGGTCGGCGGAGGACAGGTCCCCCGCGTCCGCGTGGTCGGCCGCACCGGTCCGGACGTCGGTCAGCCGGTCCAGGACCGCGCCGAAGGACGCCAGGTCGGCGCGGACCCGCAGCTCGTAGTGGCCCGAGCCGGTGGTCAGGCTCAGCACGCCGTCCTCGTGGCTCCACGCCCGGACGCCGTCGGCGGTGATCGCCAGGCCGTCGCCCTCGACGACCGTGGCCGCGTTCGGCGCCGGGACCTTCAGGTGACCGGTCGAGCCGACGGGCACGTCGACCTCCAGCACCAGGTCACCGTTGTCGGCGGTGCGCCAGTCGGACGTCACCGGGCCGAACGGGGTGTCGAGCGTGGCCTTCGCCCACTCCATCTCGCCGGTCACCGCCGGCGCGATCGTCACGTCGCGGTAGCCGGTGTCGACCGAGGAGCGGATGCCCGCGACGTCGTTGAAGAACCAGTCGTCGACGGTGCCGAGGAAGTAGTGCCCCAGCGAGCGCGCGTCGGTGGCCCAGTGCTCCCACATGCTGGTCGCGCCCTGCTCGAGCTTGTAGCCCCAGCTCGGGTACGTCGTCTGCACGGCGAGCTCGTGGGCCAGGCCGGCGTGCCCGTGCGCGGTGAGCACCGGCAGCAGGTACTTGGTGCCGAGCACACCGGTGTTCAGGTGCGTGTCCTTGGCGCGGACGTCGGCCGCGATGCTGTCGACGACCCGCTGCGTGGTCGCCGCGTCGGGCGTCAGCCCGAACGCCACCGCCAGCACGTTGTGCGTCTGCCGGTAGCCCCGGTCGCCGGTGCCGCGGTAGTGCCCGCCGCCCGGCGCCAGGAAGGTCTTGTTGAACGCCTCCTTGACCGCGGCCGCGTTCACCTCGAAGTGCTCGGCGTCGGCGTCCTCGCCCAGGTGCCGCGCCGAGCGCGCCATCGTGTCGAGCATCAGGTAGAGGTACGCCGTGCCCGAGACGCGGGTGTCCTCCGGCGCGTTGCCGCCGGCCGGGCTGGCCTCCGGGCTGACCCAGTCGCCGAGCCGGTTCTCGGTGACCAGGCCGTCGGCGCTGCGGTCGAACTCGAGGTCGACGTACTTCTTCAGGTTGGGGTAGAGGCTGCGCAGGGTGCGGTCGTCGCCGCTCTGCTGGTAGAGGCCCCACGGGATGTTGACGTACGCCGAGTGCCACGGCGGCGCCACGCCCCACTGCCCCCAGCCGGCCGAGCTGGGGGCGATGACCATCGGGGCGCCCTCGGCGTCCCGGGTCTCGTCGACGTCGCGCATCCACTTCGCGAACAGCTCGTGGAGGTCGATGTTGTACATGAACATGTCGAAGCCGACGGCGGCGTCGCCCGTCCACCCGTTCTTCTCGAACATCGGGGTGTCGGTCGGGATGCCGTGGATGTTGTTGTAGAGCGTGTCGACGACCGCCTCGTGGGTGCCGTTCATGACCTCGCTGGAGCTCTCGAAGGTGCCGGTGCGCTCCGCGTCGGTGTGCACGAGCCGGGCGGTGAACGCGCTCAGCGGCGGCGCCTGGTCGCCGGGCCAGCCGGTGACCTGGACGTACTGGAAGCCCTTGTAGCTGAAGTGCGGCTCCCAGGTCTCGGGCTCCCCGGTGCCGGCCAGCACGAAGCGGTCGGTCTGGAAGCCGGACGCGAACCCGCCGTTGTTGTCGAAGTTGACCAGACCGCTGGCGCGCAGCTTCTCGCCGTACTGGTAGCGGATGGTGGTGCCGGCCGGGCCCTCGGCGGTGATCCGGACGTTGCCCGCCAGGACGCGGGGGAACTTCACGACGTAGGTGCCGTCCTGCGGCTCGGTGATCTCCACCGCGGGCAGGCTCTCGGTGACCCGGATCGGCTGCTGGCGCATGTTGACCAGCTCGCCCTTCGGGCCGGCGACCTCGGCCGCCGGCGCCCACTCGGCGTCGTCGTAGCCGGGGGTGTCGAAGCCCGGCAGCTCGTACGACGCGTCGTACGTCTCGCCGCCGTAGAGGTCGTCGAAGCGGGTCGGGCCGTCGTGCCGGGTCCACGAGTCGTCGGTGACGACCCGCTCCTCGCGGCCGTCGGCGTACTCGATCTCCAGGACCGCGCGGGCGACGGGCTCGTCGTGCCAGGGCGGGGTGTTCCAGTTCCAGACGTTGCCGCCGGTCATGCCGTAGAAGCCGCGGCCGAGTTCCAGGCCCAGCGCGTTGGCACCGCCGTCGAGCTGGTCGGTCACGTCGGTGGCGACGTACTGGACGGTGTCGTCGTAGTCGGTGAAGCCCGGCGACAGCACGTCCGCGCTGATCGGGGCGCCGTTGAGGGACACGTCAGCGTAGCCGCCGGCGGCCACGTAGACGGTCGCGTTGGCGACGTCGCCGTCGACCTCGAAGTCCTTGCGCAGCAGCGGAGCCGGGCGGACCGGGGTCTGCGGGGGCTTGACGTTGCGGTTCCACGGGGCGGCGCCGTACGCCGCCTGCACGACCGCCGCACCCCACTCGCTGTCGTCGAGCGCCGGGTCGGACCAGTCGGCCGGGATCTGCTTGGTCGCCTTCCAGGTCGTGTCGGTGCCGAACACCTCGCTGGCACCGTCGGCGTAGCGGACCCGGACCCGGGCGACCAGGCCCGCGGGCGAGCCGGGGCCGTTGGTGGTGCGGACCGCGAACACGTTGCGGTCGGCCTCGAGGTCGACCTCGTAGCGGCGCGACTGCTGCCACTCGTTCACCGCGCCCTCGGTGCGTCCGACCCGCTTTCCGTTGACGACGAGGTCGAACGAGTCGTCGGCCGTGATCACGACCTCGGCCGAGACGGCCTCCTTGCCGGCCGGGCTCACCCGCGTGGTGCGGAAGGCTCGGTCCTCGGCCGGGGCCTCCGGCCTGGTCTCCTCGGGGGTCCAGATCCAGCTCGACCCGTCGACGGTCAGCGCCTCGGCGCCGGTCGGCACCACGGGCACGGTGACCCGGTCGGCGTAGACCCAGCCGCGGTAGAGCGCCTGGGCCCGCGCGGGCTCCCAGCCGCTGTCGTCGTACGCGACGTCCGCCCAGCCGGTCGGGCGCGCGGCGCTGCCGATGGGCTCGGCGAGGAAGGACCCGTCGCTGACGACGTCCTCGCTGGTGCCGTCGGTGTAGCCGATGCGGACCCGGGCCAGGACGCCGCCGTACTGGGCGTTGCCGGGGGTGTCGAGGGCGAGGGCCAGGACGTTCTCGCCCTCGGCGACGGTCAGGTTGACCGCGCGCGCCTGCTGCCACTCGTTGTTGGCGCCGGTGTTGCGGGCCACCTCCGCGCCGTTCCAGTACGCCGTGAAGATCTGGTCGCCGGTCGCGGCCAGCTGTGCCCAGGCGACCTCCTTGCCGGCGGGCACCGTGATCGAGCGGCGGAACAGCGTCGTCGGGATCGGGTTCGACGTCGACGGCGCGCCGATGTCGGGGATGATCCAGGACGCGGTGTCGAGGTTCATGCCGGTGTCGACCGCGGTCGTGCGCGGGACCGTCACCTGGGCGCCCCACGGCCCGGAGCCGTACTCCGCCCGCGCGGCCGCCGGCACCCAGCCGGCCGTCGACGCGCCGGCCAGGTGCCAGCCCGGGGCGGCGGTCTGCGTGGAGAGCCAGCCGTCGTCGGTGACGACCTCCTCGGTCGTGCCGTCGGCGTACCGGACGACGAGCTTGCCGACCACGGCGCCGAAGGCCTTGGCGGTGTTGTTGAGCCGGACCGCGAGCACGTTCTCCCCCGACTGCGGGAAGACCCGCACCCGGGCCGCGGTCTTCCAGCGGTCGTCGACCGAGGCGCCGCTGGCGACCTGCGTGCCGTTGAGGAACGCCGAGAAGCCACGGTCGCCGGTCATCACCAGCTCGGCCCCGGCGACGGTGCGGCCCGGGTCGACGGTGAAGGTCTGACGGAAGTAGCCCGGCGGCGTGTTGGCGCCGGAGTACGGCGGGTGGATCCACGACGCGCCCGCGAGGTCGACCCCGCTCACGTCCTGCACCCGGTCGTTGCCGATCCAGGCGCTGTCGCCCCAGTCCCCCGCGTCGAGCAGGCCGGTGCGGAAGCTCGACGACCCGCTCGCGGCGCCGGCCGTCGTCACGACCTCGACGTCCCACACGTAGCCGGTGGCCGACTCGAGCGCCGGGCCGTCGTACGGCGCGCCCTCGGAGGTGGCCGACTCCACCACCCCGCTGTCCCAGACCAGCTCGCCGTCGAGGCCCTCGGCCTCGGTGGCGACCCGGAGCCGGTAGGACTCCTGGCGCACGTCGCGGGCATCCGAGCCGATGACCCACGAGAACCGGGGCTCCTCGACGTCGAGGCCGAGCGGCGCGACCTTCTTCTCGACCTCCAGGGTCGAGAGGGTGGGCGCCGCGCCGGGAGCGGACGCGGCGACCGCGGGAGCCGGGGCGAGCGAGGCCGGGGCGACCGCGGCGACCGCGAGGGAGACGGTGAGCAGGGGGGCGCCGAGCCGGAGCAGAGGGCGGGAGGTGTCAGCCACAGGGCTTCTTTCGGAGTGTCGGATCGAGAGGGGCGGACCTGCGCCCGTCCCCCGGGAGGGGACGGGCGCAGGCCGCTGTCACCGGGTGCGGACCCGGATGGTGCGGGCGGTCGCGGAGGACGCCGCCGTGATGGTCGAGCCGAGGTACGACGCGCTGACGCGGTGCCGTCCGGGCTTGCGGACCTTGATCCTGACCACGGCCCGGCCGGCCCGCAGGGTGGCCCGCTTGACGACCTTGCCGTCGACGCGGACCGCGACCCTGCCGGTGGCCCGCGGGTCGGCGGCCACCACGACCGTGACCTTCACCGGCTTGCCGCGCTTGACCGTTGCCTTGTTCACCTTGACCGTGGTCCGCGAGGCCGTCTTGGCCACCGGCGCCGTCGGTGCCGAGGTGCTGGTCCCGGGCGCCTTGCCGGCCTTCGAGGCCGTCACCCGCACCGAGAGCCGTCGGCCGATGTCCGCGGCCGAGACCCGGTACGTCGCCGCCCGGGCACCGTCGATCGCGGCACCGTTGCGCAGCCACTGGTAGGCGAACGTCAGGCCCTTGGTGTTCCACGACCCGCTCGTCGCCCGCAGCGTCGAGCCGTAGCGCACCGCACCGGTGACCTGCGGGGCCACGATGGCGGCGACCGTGTCGACGTCCGCGAGGCTGACCGTCTCCTGGCGCATCGGCTCGACGTTCCCGGCCACGTCGGTGGAGGCGAAGTCGACCACGTGGTCCCCGAAGCCCTGCACCCGGACGGTCTCCGGGCCGACCTCGGCCCACGCACCGCCGTCGACGCGGTAGAGCGTCGAGGCGACGCCGCTGGTCGCGTCCGTGGCGGCGAAGGTCAGGGTCGCGGAGTCCGCGCCCTCGACCCCGGCCCCGCGGGTGGCGGTCAGCGTGGTCACCGGCGCGGTCGCGTCGACGTTCACCTCGAGGGTGTGCGCGGAGCGGTTGCCGGCCGCGTCGGTCGCGCGGTAGCCGACCACGTGCCGTCCGTCACCGGTGACGTCGACCGGACCGGTGTACGGCGCCCAGCTCTCGCCGGCGCCGGTCTCGACCGACGGCGCCTCGTCCCGGGCGTCCTGGGCGCTGACGGCGACCCGCACGTCCGAGCGGTGCCAGCCGTCCTCGCCCGGGGTCCCGGACGAGACGACCGCGGCCACGTCGGGCGCCTGCTCGTCGGCCGGCACGGCCAGCACCCACATGTCGGCGATCGACGGGTCGTGGAAGCCCTCGGCGCCCAGGAGCGGGTACTCGAACTTGATCCGCACGGTGCCGGTGTTGGCCCGGACCACCGCACCGTCGATCAGCGCGTCGTAGACCTTCAGCCCCTGGCCGCTCTCGGTGCGCGGGACCAGCTGGGTGCGCACCAGGACGTCGTTGACGTAGATGTTGTACTTCTTCGTCCGGGCCGCGTCGAAGGTCTCCAGGTTGCGGAGGACGAACGGCTGGCCGGCCGGCACCTTCACGGACACCGAGAACCAGGAGCCGGGGAAGCCGGCGTGCGAGTAGCGCCGGGTGACCCCGGCCTCGTCCGGGGTGATGCCGCTGTTGGCGGAGGCCTGGATGCCGTGGGCGTTCTCCGAGGCCGGGTTGCCGAAGTCGACGTGGTCGACGGCGGCGGCCGTCGGCGGACGGGGCCGCTCGACGCCGATGGTGCGGTCGGCCGAGACCAGCACGGCCCCGGCACGGCGTACGTCGACGCCGACCTCGATCGTGCCGCCGACCAGGTCGACCGGCACGATCACCGGGATCTCGACGTCCACGTCGCCGCCCGCGGGGACGGTGACGTCGGAGGACGACACGGAGCGCCAGCCGGCCGGCAGCCGGAGGGACACGTGCGCCCGGACGGCCGCCCCGCCGTCGTTGGTGACCGGGACCGTGACGGTGGCGTGCTCGCTCGGGTCGGGACCGTCGAGGACGACGGTCGGCGTGCCCACGGCGAACCCGGAGGTCACCGTCAGCCAGTCCGCGGTGCGCTCGGTGACCGTGTACGAGTCACCGTCGACGACCATGGTCAGCGCCAGGGTGGCGTCGTAGGTGCCCGGATCCTGCTGGCGGGAGACCCGCAGGCTGACGGGCAGCTGGGCGCTCTCGCCGGCGGCGAGGGAGGCGAGCGAGACCGTGGCCTCCTCGATCCCGGCGACCGACACCGTGCCCTCGAGGCCGGTGACGGCGCTCTGGCCCGCGTTGGTCACCTCGATGGTGCCGGTCGCGACGGTGCCGGGCAGCGCGGCGGCGCTCAGCGGCGGCAGGGCCACCCGCACGCCCCGTGCCTCGGTGACCGCGGTGACCAGTCGAGCCTCGAAGCCGGCCAGCCGGTCGTCGAGCGCGGCCCGGACGTCGGCGGCGACGCCCGAGGCGGCGAGCCAGGTCCGGGTGCCACGGACTCCGTCCAGCGCAGAGCCGAGGGCGGCGACCCGAGCGGCCGCGTCCTGGTCGAGCACGGCCTGCAGCGCGTCCTCGACGTCGGCGGCGACCTCCCCGGTCCGGGTGTCGAGGGCGTCGGCGTCGCCGGCGCTCAGCTCGTCCTGCTCGGCCAGGTCCCCGACGTCGGCCCGGAAGGTGCTCAGGTCCTCCAGCAGGGTGCCCAGCTCGGCCTGCTCCGTCGAGACGTGGAAGTCGTAGGAGCCCGAGCCGACGGTGACGGTGACCGTGTCGCCGTCGTCGGTGACGTCGAGGACGCCGTCGATCTCCTCGTCGAGCAGCGCCCCGCCCTCGCTGACCGCGTAGGCCGTGGACGCCGGCAGCACGACCTGCGAGGTGGTGTTGACCGGGACCTCGACCTGCAGGGCGAAGTCCTGGCCCTCCAGGGTCCAGTCGGAGGAGATCGGGCCGTAGACCGACTCGAACCGGCCCGCGCCGCTGGTCAGTCCGCCACCCACGACCGGCTCGATCCGCGAGACGTGGTAGCCGGGCTCGACCGGCCGGATGCCGCCGATGTTGCGGTACATCCAGTCGCCGACCGCGCCGTAGGCGTAGTGGTTGAAGGAGTTCATGTCGACCGGCCCGAACTCACCGTTCGGCATGATCGTGTTCCAGCGCTCCCACATCGTGGTCGCGCCCTTCGCCACCTCGTAGCCCCACGACGGGTAGTCCTCGTGCAGCAGCATCGTGTAGGCGAGGTCGTCGCGGCCGATGCTGCTCAGTGCCGGCAGCAGCCACGGCGTGCCGAGGAAGCCGGTGGTGAGGTGGTTGTCGCCGCGCGCGAGCTTGGCGACGAACCTCTCGCCGGCCTTCTCCCGCAGCCCGCTGTCGGAGATCAGGTCCATCCCGAGTGCCATGGCGTAGCCGGTCTGGCTGTTGCCGCTGACCGTGCCGTCCTCGGCCACGAGCGTGGCCGTGAAAGCGGCCCGGATGGCGGTCGAGAGGTCGGCGTACTCCGCGGCCTGGGCGTCCTCGCCGATCGCGGCGGCCATCTCCGCCATCATCCGCGCGTCCTCGGCGAAGTACGCCGTGCTCAGCACGCTGGTCGGCGTCGGGTCGTCGAGGTTGAGCCAGTCGCCCCAGGTGCCGCGGCCGGTCTCGATGAGGTCGGCACCGGCGCTGGTGCGCAGCATCGCGTAGAAGCGGGTCATGTCGGCCCAGTACTCCCGCACGATCGCGGCGTCGCCGGTGGACTGCCACACGGCGTAGGGAACGGTGATGCCTGCGTCGGACCACCCGGTGCCGGTGCCGGCCTTGAAGTTCGGCGTGGTGGGGGCGACGCCCTGGTAGTCGCCGTTCGCCTCCTGGGTGTCGCGCATGTCGGCCATCCACTTGGACAGGAAGGCCCGGGTGTCGCGCAGGTAGCTCGCCGTCGGGGCGAAGACGTTGATGTCACCCGACCAGCCGAGGCGCTCGTCGCGCGCGGGGGTGTCGGTGGGGACGGACAGGAAGTTGCCGCGCTGGCCCCACGAGATGTTGCTCAGCAGCTGGTTGAGCATCGGGTCGGAGGTCTCGAGGTCGCCCGTGGCCTTCAGGTCCGAGCCCCAGACGACGCCGGTCACGTCCTCGGCCGTCGGCGGGACCTGCGCCCCGGCGATCTCGATGTAGCGGAAGCCGTGGTGGGTGAAGGTCGGCTCGTAGGTGACGGTCCCGTCCACCGCGAAGGTGTAGGTGTCCGTGGCCTTCGCCGAGCGCAGGTTCTCGTAGTACGGCGTGCCGTCGCGGTTGAGCTCCTCCGCGTAGCGGATCGTGACGGTGTCGCCGGCCTCGCCGGTGAGCCGCATCCGGGCGACGCCGACCATGTTCTGGCCCACGTCGTAGACGTAGCGGCCCGCCACCGGCTCGGTGCGGCGGATCGTCGGGCGCTCCTCGGTCGTGCGCACCGGCTCGTCGGGCTGCGGCACGACCTTGGGGGTGGCCGTGGGCCGGGTCACGGTGGCGGTCCACTCGGAGTCGTCGTAGTCGGCGGTGTCCCAGCCCTCGCGGGCCGAGCGGGCGTCGTACGACTCGCCGTCGATGTTGTCGGCCAGGGCGTAGGGTCCCGGCGCGGTCCGCCAGTCGGCGTCGTCGGTGTCGACCCACTGCGAGGTGCCGTCGGAGTAGTCGATCCGCAGCCGCGCAAGTAGCGAGGTGTCCTTGCCGTAGTTGGCGGTCTGCAGGTGGGCGACCCGGCCGGCCCACCAGCCGCTGCCGATCTCGGCGCCGAAGACGTTGGTGCCGGCCTCGACCAGGTCCGTGACGTCGTAGGTCTGGTGCTGGATGCGGTCGAGGTAGTCGGTCCACCCGGGGGCGAGGTGCTGGTCGCCGACCGGCTCGCCGTTGATCCGCAGCTCGTAGATGCCGCGGGCCGTGGCGTAGGCGCGGGCCCTGGTCACCGTCTTGCCGGCCGCGGTGTCGAACTCGGTGCGCAGCAGCGGCAGGTTCGGGACCGGCACGCGCCAGAGCGCGTCGATGCGCCCGGCGAGGCGAAGGCCACCCGGGACGACGGTGCCGCCGGTGAAGGGGTTGCCGCTGGTGAAGTCGGTCTCGAGCAGCGTCGTACCCGCGTTGTCGACGACCCGCACCGCGTGGATCGTCGAGGTCTCCGCCCCCTCGGTCGCCGTGTCGGAGCGGAAGCCCACGAAGCCGCGCGCGTGCGTCGCGTCGGTGCGGGTGTCGATGGTGGTGCCGTCGAGCTTGGTGACGATGGTCGACCCCGTCACGGTGACGCTCAGGCGGTGCGTCCCGGTCTTCAGCTGCTGGGTCGAGATCACCGAGGAGATGTCGACGTTGCCGAGCAGCGCGTACCCGCCACCGGACTTGCGGTGCGGCCGGAACCGCGGCGTGCCGTCGGCCACGCTGAGCTGCCACATGTAGCCGTTGCTCAGGTCGGCCGCCCGGACGTAGAAGCCGGCGGCGAGGTTCTCCAGGCTGAAGTCGAAGTCCGCGGTGTAGTCGCGCCAGCGGCTCAGCTCGGCGTCCCCGGCCGCGCCGACCCACTCCGCGTCGCCCCAGTCGTCGGCGTCGAGCAGTCCGGTCTCGAAGGAGGCGGGCTCGCTCCACCCGGACGCGACGTCGTCGCCGTCCCAGGTGCGCACCTGCCAGACGTAGCGCGTGTGGGCCTCGAGCGCGGGGCCGCCGTACGTCACGTCGACCTGGCGCGCGGAGGCGACCTTCTCGCTGTCCCACACGTCGGCGTCCCCGAGCGCGTCCTCGCTCGTGGCCACGCGGACCTGGTACGCCGTCTGCACGACGCCGCGCCCGGTCGACCGGGCCTGCCAGCCCAGGCTGGGAGCCGCGCCGGGGATGCCGAGCGGGTCGATCCGCCCGTTGGTGGTCAGGCCGGTCACCTGGACCGCGCCGGGCTCCGCCGCGATCGTCGCGGCCGCGGCGCCGCCGGGCACCGGGACGGCGACGGCGAGGCCGGCGGAGAGCGCGAGGACCGCGAGCGCCGAGACCGCTCGCCGGGTGCCGTGGGTGGTACGTCGTGTCACTGGTCGATCCCTCTTCTTCCCCCGGGTGCGCGCCGTGGCCGGACGCGCGAGTGACGGTTGTCACGCAATAGCGATGAACCGTTTCATAGAAGGCTCACCAGCGCTAGGGAGTCCTCCTGAATTGGCCGGAAGGCGTCAGGTCTGGGACGGAAGTGCCGATAGACCGGGATTTGGCCCTTCCTCGCACCGGTGACGTCTGCCACACTGCGCTCCGTGCTGAATCGTTGCAGAGCGCAACCGACCAGGAGCGTCGCGTGGTGCCCGACCGCCCGGACGACCTGACGCTCACCCTGCTCGCGCACATCGCGAGCGGCGCCACGACGGCCGAGGCGGCGGCCGCCTGCAACGTCTCCGAGAGCACCCTCGACCGCCGCCTGCGCGCCTTGCGCCGCGACTGGGGCGTCGACACCACCATCGAGCTGGTCGTGCGGGCGGTCCGGAAGGGCCTGGTGTAGCGCGCCGCGCGAGTTCATGGATGATCGGCGTCCCTGGAAGCACAGCGACGCCCCTCCCTCCTCCCGGGTCGGGAGGAGGGAGGGGCGTCGAGTGTGGTGCTCGTACTCGCTACGACCCGCTCAGCGGCGTACCTTGCCGGCCTTCACCGTGGCGGCCAGCGTGGTGTAGCCGGCCTTCTGCGAGGTGATGACGACCTTCACCCGCTTGCCGGCCCACGCCTTGCGGACGGCCAGGCGCGGCTTGGTGGCGCCGGGGATCGGCTTGGTGCCGACGTACCAGCGATAGGTCACCTTCGACGCCGTCGGGCTCAGCGAGCCCGTCCGGGCGATGAGCGTCCGGCCCACCTTCGCCACGCCGCGCACCGCGGGGCGCTTGGTCTGCGTGAAGGTGCCGGGCACGACGCCGATCGTGGTGACCGTGGTCAGGGTCGAGTAGCCCGCCTTGCGGCTGACGATCGCGACCCGGATCGACTGTCCGGCCAGGGCGTTCGTCAACTTCAGGTGCGGGCCGGTGGCGCCCGGGATCGCGGTCGAGCCGCGGTACCACTGGTAGGAGACCGAGTCCGGCGACGGCTTCAGGGCGCCCTGGTGGACCGTCAGCGTCCCCCCGGACTTCAGCACGCCGGTGACCGCGGGCTGGGAGAGCGCGACGAACTCCTGGACGCCCGGCTCCTCGGTCCGCTCCTCACCCTCGGACCACCACGAGTCGCCGTACGTCGTGTCCCGCAGGGTGTTGGTGACGCAGTGGATCTGTCCGCTGCGGCTCGTGTAGAAGTAGTCCTCCGCCCACTGGATCTCGGTGCCGATCTCGGCGAAGCGCTCCTCGATCTCGGCCTGGAAGAGATCCTGGCCGTCCACCGCCGGCACGTGCTGCGTGGGGATGTAGACCACGTCGTGGCCGGTGCCGATCAGGTTCGCGGCGTTGGGGATCTGGACGCCGACCCGGCCGTAGGCGTTGGCCTTGTAGAGCACGGGGACGCGGATGATGTCGTCCTCGGTGAGCCCGACCTCCTCCCGCAGGACGCGCAGCCCGCGGTTGACGCCGGCGTGACCGATGGCGACGCCGCTGATCATCTGCGGGTCGTTGACCGCCTCGGCCACCGTCATGGTCGGCGGCGTCGAGCCCGCCGGGGGCACCAGGCCGTACGGCGTGTACAGCTGCTCGCCGCCGCGGCCGGCGTCGACGAGCTCCTGCAGCAGGTTCATGGCCAGCTGCGGGTCCGCCGCGACCAGCGCCCAGCCGCGCTCGGTGTCGGCCGGGATGACCGAGATGAACTCGTCGATGTGGCCGACGCTGAGCCAGCTGGTGTCCAGCGCGATCGGGTCCTGGAAGCCCTGGAGCTCCAGCATCTTGTTGAAGGCCGGGTCCGCGGTGAACTCGGTGCCCTCGACCGCGCCCAGGACCTTGCGGCCGAGCGGGTACTTCTTGCCCTCGTGCTCGTAGGCCGGGATGGTGCCGTAGTTGCCGGTCGAGCCGCGGCTGTCGTAGCTCATCCCCGGGATGGACGGCGGCACGTACGTCGGGTCGAAGTGCTGGATGCCCGCCACGTCGGGTCCGCGCAGCTCGGTGAAGACCACGCGGCCGGTCTGCCGGAACGGGTTGCTGCCCGCGTTGTCGCGACCGTCGCGGACCGGTGCGCGGACGAACACGCGCATCTGCTGCTCGCCGTCCGCGGACGGGATCGACATCAGTCCGGGCTCCATGATGTCCTGCGTCCAGATGTCGGTGCCGTTGCCGCCGCCGCGCGCGCCCTGCAGGCTGGGGAGCTTCACCAGCTCGACGTCGTCGCCCATGCGCTCCATGCCGGCGACGAAGTCGGCCGCCAGCGCCTCGCCGTTCAGCTGGCTGCGCACCAGCGACGCGCTCGGCTCGGGGACGGTCGCCCCCTCGTAGACCGAGGTCTCGTTGTCGGCCATGTAGAGCTTCTCGATCGGCATCCGGTCGGTGGCGAACAGCAGCGGCGCGACCCGCATCTCCACCTGGTCGGTGGCGACCTGCTGAGCACCCCGGCGGTGCACGACGCGCAGGATGACGGAGCCGTCCCACGACTCGTCGCGGATGATGTCCTTGCCCTCGATCCCGAGCTCGACGCCCGCACCGATCAGGTCGGCCGGCAGCGCGCCGTTGGCGGCCAGCGGGGTCCAGTCCGTCGCGGAGGCGCCCGAGCCGCGCTTGACGAAGACGTTGACCTTGACCGCGCCGACGCCACGGAGCTCGACGCGGACCGAGCTGACCGCGCCCGTGTCGACCGGCTGCACCTGCACCCGGGCGAGGTCCTTGACGTCGCTGTCCCCGTTGACGACCCGGTCGGCGGCGTCGTTGCACGAGGCCAACTGGACGTCGGTGAGCTGCGTGCCGTCGCCGGCGATCGTCGGACACCGGCTGGTGTCGTCGTCGAGGTTCGCCAGGAACAGCGCGCCCCGGTCCTTCGACCAGGTGCCCCGTCCGGCGGCGTCCGCCGTGCTCAGCACCCCGTCACGGTCGGTGTCGGCCAGGATCAGGACCGGGCTCTCGTTGGCTCCGCTGGCCGGCGCGGCCGTGACCGCCGCCAGGGTGCCGGCCGACAGGACCGACCCGGTGAGCAGCACCGAGCCCACCCGGCGCGCACGCCCCCGCAGCTGAGGAATTCGTCTGTTCATGGAGTCTCTCTTCGCTCGGTTCGTTCGGCGTCGACCCGCCACGAGTCGACCGGGACCGAGTCGATCACCGCCGCGTGCCGGGGCCGTTCCGCGAGCGCTACGGGAACGTGAGTCCAAATGAGACAGCCCGGACGACCGGGTCCGGACGGTCGGCGGCCGCCGCACCGAGCGCACGCACGCGGGCACCCAGGGCGAAGCCGCGCAGGTCCGGCGTGCGGACCAGGTACTCCTGCGCCACGAGGTGCTTGAGGATCCGGTAGACCGTCGCGCGCGACATCGGCAGGACGTCGACCAGCTCCCGGGTCGTCACGCCCGGTCCCAGCTCGGCCACGGCCTCCAGGACGGCGAAGGCGCTGTCCACGGCCGCGGGCTGACGCGCGAGGAAGCCGTCGTCGGCGTCACCAGCGGTCACGGGTGTCCTCCGGGGCGGCCGGGATCAGGACGTCGGCGACCAGCGGCTCCTCGTGCGTGCCGATCCCGCGGACCCGGCGGGGCCGGGCGACCCCCAGCGCGACCCGCCAGCCCAGCCCGAGGACCGCCACGCCGCCCAGCAGGAGGACCGGGAGCGAGGAGACGCCGCCCGCCTCGCGGGTCACGGCCTGCCAGGTGACCCCACCCACGCCCACCAGCGCCAGGAGCGGCAGCGCCACCGTCGCCGGTCGGAGCTCGTCGAGCGAACGGAGGAAGGGCACCAGCGCCAGCGCGGCACACGCGTACGTGACGCACATGATGACGGTCGTCGCCCGCAGGAGGTCCCCGGGCACCACCGGGGCGCTCCGGCCCAGCGCCCAGGCGACGACGGGCCCGGCGAGCGCGACGGGCAGCACGCACCAGGTGGCGACGACCGGGACGCCGTGGGCGTCGGTGCGTCCCAGCCCGGCCCACAGGATGCCCTCGCGCGCGAAGGAGAACAGCAGCCGGGACAGCACCGTCCAGGCGCACACCGCGAGCGCCACCATCGACAGGCCGAGGACGACGAGCGCCGCCGCGTCGAGCAGCGAGACCTCCTGGCCGACCGCGAACCAGCGCCAGGTGAGGATCGACCGGCGATCGGGCTGGACCGACCCGACCAGCGTCGCGACGAAGAAGAGCCCGCCCGCGACGAGCAGGCTGATCCGCATCGACGCCGGGACCGCCCGCAAGGGACGGTCGGCCTCGAGTCCGAGTGACGCACAGCTCTCGAACGCGACCGTGAGGGTGGCGATCAGCGCGGCACCGGCGACGATCCGCTCCACCGACGCTCCCGCCAGGGAGAACACCTCGGGACCCGGCAGTCCGTAGCGGGTCAGCCAGACCAGGAGGATCACGCCCAGCAGCAGCACGCTCACCGACTCGACGACCAGGGCCGCCCGCGTCGAGCAGTGGATGCCGCGACGGATCACGACGAGGCACAGGGCCACCAGGAGTCCGACGACCAGCCAGCCGACGTACCCCGCCGGCGGGGCGCCGCCCGTCGCCACCCAGGCGGCCTCGAGCCGGCGCGCGCCGCCGGTCAGGCCGAAGCCCGCGAGTACGCCGTACCCCAGCACCATCGCGACGCCGACGATCAGCGCGACCGTGGCGCCGAGCCCCTTGGCGACGTAGGTGTAGAGCGATCCCGCGGCGTTGAAGCGGGACGCGAACTGGTCGAGCACCAGGGCCAGCGCCCCGGCGAGACCGAACCCGAGCAGCGTGCTCACCCAGAAGCCCGGACCCACCATCGCCGGCAGGGCCAGGCCGGTGCCCAGCGCGCTCAGCGAGGGGGTGAGCACCGCGACGGAGTGGGCGACGAGGTCCACCTGGCCCACCTGGCGCCGCGCCAGGCCGTCGAAGACCGACCGCTCGCGGAAGTGGGGCCCGGGTCGCCGGCCGTCCCTCAACTCACGCCCTCCCTCCGTAGGCGGGTGAAGGTAGCCCGCCGATGAGACGAGCACGCTTCCGGCGGGTTTCGGTGCCGTGTCGTCGAACGAGACGCCACTAGGCTCGGCACGTGAGCGAGACGCGCAAGGTGCCGGCGTACGCCGTGATCGCCGACAGGTTGCGCACGCGGATCCTCTCGGGAGAGCTGCGCCCCGGTGAGCGGTTGCCCAGCGAGGCCGACCTGATGGCCCAGTTCGGGTTCAGCCGCAGCACGATCCGGGAGGCGACCCGCATCCTGGCCAGCGAGAACCTGGTGGTCACCACCCGTGGCACGACGGGCGGCACGTTCGTCGCGGTGCCCGACATGGCGCGCCTCAGCACGCACCTCGAGAACAGCGTGGCGCTGATGACCGTCGCCGAGACGGTGTCGGTCGAGCAGCTGATGGACGTGCGGCTGCTGACCGAGGTGCACGCGGCCGGTACGGCGGCGCAGCGGCGTACGCCGGAGCAGCTCGCCGGGATGCGCGAGGCGATCGAGCTGCCGGAGGCCTCGGCGACGTACGAGGCCAACCAGGAGTTCCACATGCTGATCCTCAACGCCGCCGGCAACCCGATGCTGGAGCTGGTGTGCGCCCCCGTCTTCCGGGTCCTGCGGGGGCGCTTCGCCCACGGCCGGGCGCCCGAGGACTTCTGGACGAGCTCGCAGGTCGACCACCGACGCATCATGGCCGCCATCGAGCAGGGAGACTCGATGACGGCCATGAGCGAGATGCGCCGACACCTCGACCGGCTCAGCGACGCCTACGAGGAGATGGACCTGCTCGCCGGGCGGTGAGCGACGCTCAGCCCCGGACGGCGGTCGTGCCACGCGGTGACGTCCTGGTACGCGCGCCCCACGGCGAACAGCGCCGCCTCGTCGGCCGGGGCGGCCGTGAGCTGGGCGCCGATCGGCATGCCCGAGTCGGGGTGGAACCCGACCGGGACCGAGAGGGTGGGACCGGCGTGCAGCGACCAGGGGTAGGAGAGCTGCCCGAGCCGCGCCGACTGGGCGAGGACCGGGAGGCTCTCGTCGACCAGCGGTACGTCGACCGGCAGGGTCGGCGTCACCACCACCTCGACCTCCTCGAAGACCCGGCGCAGGCCGGCGCGGAACTGGCTGCGCGCCTCGAGCGCGTCGCGCCGCGCGGTCTCGTCGATGCCGAGACCGAGACGGACCCGCTCGAGGGTCGCCGGCTGGAAGAGCTCGGGCTGCGAGCTCAGCCGGTCCCGGTGCACGCGGGCCAGGTCGGCGTACAGCAGCGTGTAGACGTGGTCCTGCGCGCTCTCGGCCGCCGGGACGTCGACCGCGACGACCTCGAAGCCGAGGTCGCGCAGGACGCCCAGCATGACGTCGACCGCGTCCCGGATCGCCGGGTCGACGTCGTCCGTGACGTAGTGCCGCGGTACCCCGAGCACGCGCGGGCGCGGGCGCGGGCGCCGCGGCAGGTCGCCCAGCACCCCGAAGGACCGCTCGACCAGCTCGACCGTGCGGGCCATCGGGCCGACCGTGTCGAAGCCGGTGCTCACCGGGTAGACGCCGGTCGTGTCGACCAGCCCGGGGGTGGGCCGCAGGCCGACGACGCCGCAGGCCGCCGCGGGGAGCCGGACCGAGCCGCCGCTGTCGGTGCCGAGGGCCAGGTCGACCAGCCCCGCGGCGACGGCCGCACCGGACCCGCCGCTCGAGCCGGCCGGCACCCGCCGGCGGTCCCACGGGTTGCGCGGGCCGCCGGCGGCGGAGTTCTGCGACGTGACGCCCACCGCGAACTCGGCGAGGTTGAGCGTCGCCACCACGAGCGCACCCGCCTCGCGCAGCCGTCGTACGACGGGGGCGTCGCGGTCGGCCACGTGGTCGGCCAGGAACGCCGACGCGCAGGTGGAGCGCACTCCCCCGACCTCGATGTTGTCCTTGACGCCCACGGTGAGCCCGGCGAGCGGACCCGTGGCTCCGCCGTCCGGCACCGGCACCCACGAGATGACGCTGTTGATCTCGGCGTCGACGCGCAACTGCTCTTCGGAGGGAGCCCAGGCCGGGCTCCCTCCGATCGGCACGCTCAGGCCGGCACCCGCGCCGAGCGCAACCGGGCGGTGGCCTCGTCGTCCACGGTCCAGCTCTCCGTGTCGACGACCACGCCGTAGTCGCGGGCCGCCTCCTCGGCGGTGAGGTACTCGTCCCACACGTCAGAGAGCACCGCGAAGGCGTCGCGCTCGAACGGGTCGCCGAACCCGCCGCCGGAGGGCATCTCGACCGTGAGGGTGTCGCCGGCCTTGATCATCTCCTGGGTGACCTTCGAGAACAGCACCTCCTCGCGGTCGGTGCCGGCGTTGCGCACGAAGGAGCCGGACACGCCGTCGTGGCCGCCGAGCGCGCCGGCGGGCGCGTCGCTGCGGTTGTCGGCCTCCGAGCCGAGGAAGGTGTCGGTCTGCATCAGCCACTGGCGCACGCTGCCGATGCCGCCGCGCCACCGGCCGGGGGCCGGCGACTCGTCGCGCAGCTCGTAGCGCAGCGCCTGCATCGCGTGGTTGAGCTCGAGCTCCTCGATCGGGTTGTTGCGGGTGTTGGCCATCAGCGCGTCGACGGCGTCCATGCCGTCCTTGCCGTTGCGGCCGCCGTACGAGCCCTCGTTGATCTCGATGTAGACCCAGTACGACTGGCCGTCCTCCGCCAGACCGGAGTAGGCGATCGCGCACAGAGCCGCCGACGAGCCGGCGACGGCGTGGTCGGGCAGCACCGGGGCCAGGGCCAGGTTGATGGAGTCGAAGACCCGGTTGACCTGCGAGAAGCGGGCGAAGCACGAGGCCGGGAAGTCGGGGTTGAAGATCGTGCCCTCGGGCGCGTAGGCCCGCACCGGCCGGAAGCACCCGTCGTTCTGCGGCACGTACTCCTCGATGACGGCCTCGTCGAGCAGGATCGTGCGGATCGCGCTCACCGCCACCGGCAGCACGGAGCCCTCGAACGGGACGTTGAACGCCGTCGGCACCTGATCGTTCGAGCCGGTGAGGTCGACCAGGACGTCGTCGCCGTCGACCTCGACGCGCACCGCCACCTTGAGCGGGACCCCGCGGTTCTTGCCGTCGTCGTCGAGGTAGCCCAGGGGCGCCTCGTAGCTGCCGTCCGGGATCGCGCGGATGCGGGCCCGCAGCATCTCCTCGGAGTAGTCCATCCACCGCTCGCTGGCGCTCATCACCGTGTCCAGGCCGTAGCGCTCGAGGAGCTCCATGAACCGCTTCTCGCCGATGCGCGCGCAGGCGATGAGGGCCTCGAGGTCGCCGCGGTTCTGCTCGGGCGTGCGCACGTTGTCGAGGATGTGCTGGATCAGCATGTCGTTGCGGACGCCGGCGTCGTAGATCTTCATCGAGTCCATCAGCTTGCCCTCGGCCCAGACGTCGACGACGTCCATGCACAGGCCGGGGAAGTTGCCGCCGATGTCGGAGACGTGCCCCGTGCAGCCGGCGAAGCCGACGTGCTCGCCCTCCCAGAAGATCGGGATGACGATGCCGTAGTCGGGCGAGTGCGCCGCGCCGTGGTACGGGTGGTTGTGCAGGACGACGTCGCCCTGCTGGTAGGTGCCGGCCAGGCGGCGGTTGATGCCGCGGATGTACGCCGGGATCGAGCCGCAGTGCATGGGGGTCGAGTCGGACTCGCAGAGCTCGCGGCCGTTGACGTCGAAGATGCCGGCGCCGAGGTCCTCGGACTCGCGGATCAGGCTCGAGTACGCCATCCGGTAGAGGACCTGCGCCATCTCCTTGGCCATCGAGTCGAGGGCGCCGCCGATCACGCGCAGGGTGATCGGGTCGACCTCGACGTCGTTCCAGGTGCGGGTGGCCTCGCCGGCCAGCGAGACGCCGGTGCGGGGCATGGGGGTCTTGCTCATGCGGAAGCCCTCTCGATGATGATGTGGCCGACGGCGTCGATGGTGGCCCGCTGGCCGAGGCCGACGATGGTGGTGGAGTCGAACTGCTCGACGATGGCCGGACCGGTGAAGGTGTTGCCGGCGAGCAGCTCCTCGCGGCGGTAGACCGGGGTCTCGTGCCAGGCCGGCTCGGTCGAGCCGCGCTCCCAGAAGAGCGCCTTGGTGGTGGCCTTGATCGCGTGGGAGGCGTCCGCGCCACCCTGCTCGATCTCCGGGACCCGCACGTGCGGGACGGCGCCGACGCCGGTGACGCGGACGTTGATCAGCTGCACCGACTTGTCGTCGAAGCGCTGCGAGTAGGTGCGTCCGTGGACCTCGTGGAAGGCCTCGGCGACGTGCTTGACCCACTCGGCGTCGATCTCGCCGTCGGGCGCGGCGACGCGGAGCTCGTAGCCCTGGCCCAGGTAGCGGCAGTCGACGCTGCGCTCGAGGGTGATGTCCTCGTCGGCGACGCCGTCCGCGCGCAGCTGGGCGGTGGCCTCCTCGGAGAGCCGGTCAATCTGGGTGCGGATGAGCTCGACGTCCGGCTCGTCGGAGGAGGTCCACACGGTGGTGGGCACCTCGTAGCGGATGTCGGTGGTGAGCAGGCCGACCGCGGAGGTGATGCCCGGGTGGCCCGGCACGATCACCCGCGGGATGTCGAGCTGCTCGGCGATCTGCCACGCGAACAGCGGGCCGGCGCCGCCCTCGGCGACCAGGGAGAAGTCGCGCGGGTCGTAGCCCTTGCGCACCGAGTGCAGGCTGATCGCCTCGGTCATCGAGTGGGCGAGGATGGTGAAGATGCCCATCGCCGCCTGCTCGAGGCTGGTGCCGAGCCGCTCGGCGATCTGGGCGCGTACGGCGTCCTCGGCGAGCTGGGGCACGACGGTCATGGCGCCCGAGAGGAAGCTGTCCTCGCGCAGCCAGCCCATCACGACCATGGCGTCGGTCGAGGTGGGCTCGGTGCCGCCGCGGTTGTAGCAGGCCGGACCCGGCGTGGCGCCCGCGCTGCGGGGGCCGACCCGGAACATGCCGCCGTCGTCGACCATCGCGACCGAGCCGCCGCCGGCACCGATCGTGTCGACCTCCGCCATCGGGACCATCGCGTGGTAGTCGCCGATGCGGGTGTCCAGCAGATGCTTCATGCGCAGCTTGCCGTCGGGGGCCACGCCCACGTCGGCGGAGGTGCCGCCGACGTCGAGGGTGATGACGCTCGGGAACCCGGAGGCCTTGCCGATGGCGCAGCCGCCGAGCAGACCCGCGACCACACCGCTGGTGAGCAGCGAGACCGGCACGTCGGCGGCGCTGCGGGAGGTGACGAGACCGCCCGCGGACGTCATCAGGTGGACGTCGTCACCGACCTCGGCCGCCTTGGCCTTGCCCGCGAGGTTGTCGATGTACGTCGAGGTCTTGGGGCCGATGAAGGCGTTGAGCGCGGTGGTCGAGAAGCGCTCGTACTCGCGGTACTGCGGCGCGACCTCGCTCGACAGCGAGATGAAGACCCCGGGGTACTCCTCCTCGATGATGGCCTTGACCCGCTGCTCGTGGACCGGGTTGCGGTAGGCGTGGAGGAACGCGACGGCGATCGCCTGGACGCCACGCTCGCGCAGCAGGCGGACCTCGCGGCGTACGGCGTCGTCGTCGAGGGCGACGAGCACGTTGCCGGCCGCGTCGATGCGCTCGGGGACGACCCGGCGGTTGCGCCGGGGCACCAGCTGCCACTTCTGCCAGGGCAGGTCCTGGTAGTTGGAGTAGTTGAGCGGGCGCTTCTTGCGCGCGATGTGGAGGAGGTCGCGGAAGCCCTCGGTCGTGATCATCCCGACGTCGCTGCCGTTGTGCTCCAGCACGATGTTCGTGGCCACGGTCGTGCCGTGGAAGAACATCTCGATCTCGCTGGGATCCACGCCCGCCCGCTCGGCGAGGACGGCGATGCCGTCCATCGTGCCGATCGAGGGGTCGTGGTTCGTCGACGGTGTCTTGTGCACCGTCACCGTGCCGTCGTCGTCCCACAGCACGAGGTCGGTGAAGGTGCCGCCGACGTCCACTCCGATGCGCTTCATCCGCTGTCCGATCTGTCGTTCGTCCCTGGCTCGACCCGACGCCCGCAGACGGCCCGACCGGGCCCGCCCGCCGGTCGCGCCGGGGTGTGGCCATGGTGGTCCACCTCACGCCTTCTTGGCAATACCTCTGATTGATTCATCGCCATTCATGGCGTTCTGTCAGGGATCGAGGGCTTCACTTGGCCGATGTCGGCCAAAAAAGCAGAGGTATCGACTCGACGGGTCAGTCGCGCGAACGAGCGACGTAGGCCACGGCGTCCGGCTCCGAGAGCTCCACCCGGTCCACGACCTCGCCTCCGTCGCAGCGGCAGAGGGCGACGGTGACCGAGGACTCCGACCGGGTCAGGACCTCCCAGGTCCCACCGGCCTCCTGCCAGCGGAGCAGGCTCTCGAGCTGCCCCGTCTGCCCCGAGTCGGACACGTCACGACCCCGGCAGGAGACGGGACTCCGCCACCTCGAGGGTCGTCACCGGGCGCGCAGCCCCGGCTTGTGCTGGGGCCAGCGGCCCGGGTCGTCCTCGAGGCTCCCGCGGTCCCAGCCGCCGTGGTCGGCGGCGGCGCAGTAGGTCGCGTGCAGGAACTCCGCCAGGGTCCGGTCGGGGTCGTCGGAGTCGGCGACCACCTCGTACGGCAGCAGGAACTGGCGGAACTCGGTGCTGTAGTAGGCGCCGTCCGGACCCGGCGCGGCGGCGGAGAAGCCGTCCGGCTCGGGATAGGCGTACGAGTAGAACGCACCCTCGTCGCCTCCGCCGGGCCAGAAGCCGGCGCTGCTGAGCTCGCGCGAGTAACCCTGGGCCATCACCCAGTCACCGCAGTTCGGCGCGCCGCCGGGGTGGGTCGGCGCGTCCGCACCGGAGAACCGGGTGCAGGCCAGGTCCATGGCACCCCAGAAGAAGTGGACGGGGCTGACCTTGCCGGTGAAGTGGGACCGGAACTCCCCGAGGCCCCGGTCCGCCCGGACCAGCTGCTGCCAGAACAGGTGGGCGGCCTCGGGATCGTAGGTGGCGTGCTCGTAGTCCTCGTCGAACGGGATGGCCGGGTCGACCTCGTTGGGCCGGACGTCGACGTGCACCTCGATGCCGAGCTCCTCGAGCGCCGTCATGATGTCGCGGTAGTACTCGGCCACCGGCCGCGACGACAGCGCGACCACGCGCTGCCGGCCGTCGCTGCCGCGGATCCGCAGGTGGTGCTCGACGAAGTCGAGCTCGATGTCGAACGACCCCGTCCGGTGCGGGACGGTGCCGGTGGTCAGCCCGCGCGGGCTCACGTAGAGGGTGACCTGCCACCAGTGGTTGACGAGCGGCGCGTTCGAGAGCCGGATCTTGCCGACGATCTGCGTCACCATATGCAGGGTGTCGCGGGTGTCGGTCCAGTCCGCGACCTTCAGCCGCGGCCAGGACCGTCGCGCGTCGGGGGTGTGCGTCGTCATCCTCAGGCTCCCTGGGACTCGTCGGCGGTCGCGCTCGCCGGGGCGTTGAACAGCAGGTCCACGTACTCCGGGTGGCGCCGGATCCACTCCAGGATGAACGGGCAGACCACCAGCGCCTTGAGGCCACGCTCGCGGATGTCGTCGAGCGCCGCTCGCGCGAGCGTGCTGCCCACCCCCGCCCCCTCGAAGCCGGGGTCGACCTCGGTGTGGGTCAGCACCACCAGATCGCCGGCGTCCTGGTACTCGACGAAGCCCGCCACCACTCCCCCGTCGGCCTGGGCCTCGTAGCGGTGACGCCCTCGGTTGTCGGACACGGAGTACTCAGAGGACACGACGGTGGGGCCTTCCTGCCGGGGGTGGGGGGGGTTCGCATCCACCCTGACATGCCGTGCCGAAGCCGACGGCGCGAACCTCGCGTGCGATTCGCACCACCATCGGCCTGTCACACGATCCTCTGGTCGACGACGCGGGGCTCATCGCGCTGCGAACGAGAGGCATCCACCGCCGGGTGGTTCGCAATCCTCGGGTTCGGTACTTGACTGTTCGGATTGCTCACGGACCAGTCAGGGGTGCTCCAGGTCGGGCTGACGGCGGGTGTGACCGCCGGCCTGACCCGCTACTTCCTGGACTGGTTCACGCGACGCGCGGAGGAGCGTCCGCGCCACGGGCGGGTGTCGGAAGAGTTCTGAGTCTTCCGACCTCGTGGCGTCCTGAGCGTGAACCCGGAGCGTGACCCGTGCGGATCATTCAAGGGTGACCGGTCCGGCGGCGAGTCCGCACTCCCCAAAAGACTATCTAGAATCTTATCCTTGACACTTCGAATCACTTCTGAAACACTTCTCTGTACGAACACAGTCAAGCCAATTGGCTGCCACCCAGATGAGTAGGAGTGTGATTCGCATGAAGATCAGCATTGACACGGACGTGGACTCGTTCGGCAGCGCCATCGGAGCGGTTCACGCCGCGTACGGCGTGTCGTACACCGGAGGCAGTGCGCCACACGACGAGGAAGGGGGTGATAGCGATGACTTCCTCCCTGGAAAGTGGACACGGCCCCGTCTGAAGAAGCTGGTGGAGTGGCTCGGAGAGTCGGACGCCGCGATGGCGGTCCGATACATCGCTGAGCACGCTCCCGCTGTGGGCCTCGACGAGGTCTTCGAGTTCATGGGCGAAGAGACAGGCATCAAGCACTTCGATGGCAAGGCGATGGGTGGTCGCATGTCGGCAGTCGGATTTGCACGCAACGCCATCGGTGGAGGGGTGGGTCCGATCTACGACACGGACTACAACTCGAGGAAGTACCGCATGGACAAGAGGCTCGCGGCGGCCCTCCTCGAGGAACTGGATGCTTACGAAAACGCATGACCCGAATACGCGACGAAGCGGGCTGGCCGAACGGCGGGCCCGCTTCGTCGCGCCTGAGTGCCGACGTTCGCCCCGACCAGCAGCGGGTCGGCTGCGCTCGCGCTGAGCGTGGCTGTCCGGCGTCTCGACCACGACTTCGACGCGAGGTGCAACCAAGGCCGTCGGATCAGCCGAAGACCCCGTTCTCCGCGACGACCACGACAGTGAACCGTCCGTGTTCGACGTGGCGCTCCTTGCAGACGCACGGGATCTTCGGCTTCCCCGGGCCGTTGGTCTCTCCAGAGATCTCCGTGCACCCCCTTCAACCTCCGCGACCGCAATGACGAAGTGGAGCAGCCTTGAGGTGGCCCCGGCCCGGTTGCCGACGAACGACAAAGGCCTCTGTCCAGCGTTTCGGCCGGACAGAGGCCCTATCGGTTTGTGGAGCTGAGGGGATTCGAACCCCTGACCTTCTCATTGCGAACGAGACGCGCTACCAACTGCGCCACAGCCCCATCGCGCCCGAGGACGCGAGGCGAAACGTTAGCACCAGCCTCCCGGCCGGTCCCAATCGACCCGGCTCACCGGGCCGGAGGTCAGGATCCGACCGCTCGGTCGTCGCCGTCGGCGCGCTGCGCCTTCTCGACCTTGGCGGCCTCCTCGGCCTCGCGGGCGAGCCGGCTGTCGGCCTGGGCGTGGCCCGAGGACCACACGCCGGTGTCGTCGAGGGCGATGGTCCGGACGGTACGGCGCACCGCGGCCGGCTTGGAGACGTACGTCGGCAGCGTGACCGGCACCGGGTCCCAGAGCGTGGGGTCGACCTGGACGTCGGCGACGACCGCGATCTCCTCGGTGACCTCGCCCGGCTGCTCGGCAGCGACGGGCTCGACGGGCTCGGACGGCTGCTCCTCCGCCACGGGAGCGACCGGAGCCTCCGGGACGACGACTCGGGGCGCCAGGACGGCGTGCTCCTTCTTCACCATCACCCGGCACAGCACCAGCCAGGCGACGAGCAGCCCGCCGGGGATGGCGACGTACCACCAGGAGTGGACGTTCACGGCGGCCAGGGTGACGACCACGGCGTTGGCGAGCAGCAGCACGGCGAGCACGTTGCGGCGGCGCTTGGTCGCGCGGGCGACCGCGGCGCGGTGGGCACGCCGCTGGGCCGGGGTCAGCTCGACCGGAGCCGGCGCCGAGGTCTCCTCGACCGGGACGGCGTCCGCGGCCGAGGGCTTGGTGACGACGACGGCGGTCGACGCGGGACGGCCCGGCTGGACGACCAGTCGGGCGCTCTTGCGGTCGACCGGCTCGCGGCGCGCGAGCACGCGCATCCGCTGCGAGAACCGCTCGACCGATCGGCTGCGTACGGCGTCGTCGTGCGACCTCACGGCGACAGGGATGAGGTAGGCCGCCCACGCCACGGCCACGGCGACGAAGATCAGTCCACTCCCAAGGTCCACGGACGAGAGCGTAGGTTCGCCAGCACAAGGTGAGGCGGATGTCTACCCGTGTGTCGCGAGAGAACTTCTGTTACTGGTGTGACTCGGGCTCCGACAGCCGCGCCAGCAGCCCCTCGGGGCACTCCTCGCGGGTGATCGCGTAGAGCCGGTGGTCGCGCCAGTCGCCGTCGATGTGCAGGTAGCGGGGCGCGTAGCCGTACTCGGCCAGACCGAGCTTCTCGACCACCCGCAGCGAGTTGGTGTTCTCCGGCCGGATGGCGATCTCGACCCGGTGCAGACCCGCGGCGGTGAAGCAGTGGTCGACGACCAGCGCGACCGCGCGCGGGATCGCCCCGCGGCCGGCGTACTGCCTGTCGATCCAGTAGCCCACCGAGCCGAACTGCGCCGAGCCGCGCGCGATGTTGGTGACCGTCACCTGACCGGCGAACCGGCCGTCCACCTCGACCGCGAAGGGGTACGTCGTCCCCTGCCGGGCCTGGCGGCGCATCCGCCGGACCAGCCCCGCGAACGTGCTCGGGCGGATGCCCAGGTCCGGCGGGACCGTGGCCTCCCACGGCACCAGCCACGCGGCGTTGCGCTGCCGGGCCTCGCGCCACGCGCGCTGGTCGCGGACCCGCAGCGGACGCACGGTCACGTCGCCCGCGCTCAGGCGCACCGGCCAGGCCCGGACCGGGCCGCTCAGTGGTCGCTCCCGACGACCTGCTCGACCGCGTGCACCACGATCGGCGCGAGCACCGCGAGCCCGTCCTTCACGCCGCCGCGGGAGCCGGGCAGGTTCACCACCAGGCACGAGCCGGCGACCCCCGCGAGCCCCCGGGAGAGGGCGGCCGACGGGACGCCGTGGGCGACGCCGTACGCCCGGATCGCCTCGGCGATGCCGGGCACCTCACGGTCCAGCAGCGGGCGGGTGGCCTCGGGGGTCCGGTCGGTGGGGGTCAGCCCGGTGCCGCCGGTGGTCAGCACCAGGCGAGCACCCGCCGCGACGGCGTCCGCGATCGCCCGGCCCACCGGCTCGCCATCGGGTACGACGGCCGCGTCCTCGACCGCGAAGCCCAGCCCGCGCAGGGCCTCGACGATCAGCGGGCCGGTCTCGTCGGCGTACACGCCGGCCGCCGCGCGGTTGGACGCGACGACCACCGCGGCCGGGAGCGCGCCCTCAGCCATCGGCGCGGGTCCAGTCGCCGGACTTCCCACCCGACTTCGCCTCGACCCGCACGTCGGTGATGACCGCGCCCTTGTCGACGGCCTTGACCATGTCGACGACGGTCAGCGCGGCGACCGAGACGGCCGTCAGCGCCTCCATCTCGACGCCGGTGCGGTCCGAGGTCCGCACCGTGGCCGTGATGTCGACGGACGTGTCGGTGACGTCGAGGTCGACGGTGACGCCGGAGATCGCGAGCGGGTGGCACAGCGGCACCAGGTCGGGGGTCCGCTTGGCCGCCATGATCCCGGCGACCCGGGCGACCCCGAGCGCGTCGCCCTTGGGGACCCCCTCGCCCCGGAGAAGCTCGATGACCCGCGGCGCGACCAGCACGCGCCCGGACGCGGTGGCGGTCCGAGCGGTGACGTCCTTGGCGGAGACGTCGACCATCCGGGCCGCCCCGGACTCGTCGACGTGGGTCAGTCGGTCGCTCATGGCCGGTAGTAGATCAGTAGTCCAGGTCGAGCGGCAGCACGTCCACCTGCGCACCGGCCGCCAGCGAGGTCGTGTCCTCGGGGATCACGACCAGCGCGTTGGACGAGGCCAGGTCGCCGATCAGGTGCGAGCCCGGCCCGCCGACCGGCGAGACGGTGACGGTGGCGCCGTCGACGACGTACTCCCCCCGCAGGAACTGCCGCCGACCCTCCGGCGAGGTGACCGCGTGGGTCAGCCGGGCCGGCACCGTCGGGCGGGACCAGGGGGTCATGCCCATCAGCTTGCGCAGGGCGGGCAGCACGAACAGCTGGAAAGAGATGTACGACGACACCGGGTTGCCGGGCAGCGTGAAGATCGGCGTGTTGTCCTCGCCGACGAACCCGAAGCCCTGCGGCTTGCCGGGCTGCATCGCGACCGGCCCGAACCACACGCCCTTCGGCGCCAGCGCCTCCTTGACGACGTCGAAGTCGCCCTGCGAGACACCCCCGGAGGTGACGACGACGTCCGCGCGGACCAGCTGGTCCTCCAGCGCGTCGAGGAACGCCCCCGGCTCGTCCGGGACGATGCCCACCCGGTACGCGAGCGCACCGGCGCGGCGCGCGGCGGCGGCGAGCAGGAACGAGTTGCCGTCGTAGATCGAGTCGTGACCGAGGGGTACGCCGGGCTCGCGCAGCTCCGATCCCGTCGACAGGATCACCACGCGGGGCCGCGGCCGCGAGCGGACCGTCGCACGGCCGATCGACGCCAGCAGGCCCAGGTGCCGGGGGCCGAGGACGGTACCGCGCTCGACGACCAGGTCGCCGACGGAGACGTCCTCGCCCGCGGGTCGGATGTGCTGGCCCGGCTGGGGTGCGCGGGTGATCTCCACCTGGGCGACGCCCCGGTCGGTCCACTCGTAGGGGACGATCGCGTCGGCCCCCGCGGGCACGGGTGCACCGGTCATGATCTTGGCCGCGGTCCCCGGGGCGAGGGCGAGCAGCCGGGCGTTGCCGGCCCCGATCTCGCCGACCACGGGCAGGTGCACGGGCGAGCCGTCGGACGCGGAGACGACGTCCTGCGCGACGACGGCGTACCCGTCCATCGCGGAGTTGTCGAAGGACGGCAGCGCGACCTCGGCCGTGATGTCCTCGGCGCACGCCAGACCGAGGGCGTCCATCAGCGGCTGCGGGAAGACCGGCAGCGGCTCCAGGTCGCGCAGCACCCGGTCCAGGTGCTGCTCGACGGTGTCCGGCCCGGGTCCGCCCTGCTCAGGCATCGGAGGACAGCACGGTCTCGGCGGCGACCCGCTGGGCCGACGACGCCTCGAGGGACACCTCGCCGACGACCCGGACGCCGCGGCCGAACGTCCAGTCTCCCTCGACGGTGAGCGACGCGGCGTCGCGCAGCGACGGCGCGCCCTCGGGGAAGCGCTTGTCGAACTCGCCGACCAGCTTGTAGTGGTCGCCGTCGAGGTCGACGAACGGGATCGCGTCGGCGGTCTGGTCGAGCACGAAGTCCTGCCCGATGTCGTAGACGTCCGAGCGGAGCACGAGCAGGTCGTTCGTGGTCTTCACCGGCACGAACCGCTCCCGGGTGACCTCGATCAGCTGCGAGCCCTCGAACACCTCGATCGCGGCGCCCATGGCGGTCTCGACCTGGATCACCTCGGGGGTGCTCGTGTCGCCGGGGTCGACGTTCTTGACGTTGCGGATCAGCGGCAGCCCGAGGATGCCGTCGCGCTGGTCGAGCGCCGACTTCATCGCCGCCAGGTCGAACCACAGGTTGTTGGTGGAGGTGAACCGGTGCCGGTCGAGGTCGGCCAGCGCCTCCTTGTCGGCGTCCAGCGTCTGCGCGGTCTCGCGCAGCACGATCCGGCCGTCGCCCTTGCGGCGCGCGAAGTGGCCGCCCTTGCGGTCGGAGGGGGTACGGCGGACCGCCTCGATCGCGAACGGCGCACCGCTCGACGCGAACCAGCCGGCCACCCGGGCGTCGGGGACGGCGCCGAGGTTGTCGGAGTTGGACACGAACACCCGCTCGTAGCCGGCCGCGATCAACCGGTCGAGCAGCCCGGTGCCCCGGAGTGCGGTGTAGAGGTCGCCGTGCCCAGGCGGACACCACTCCAGCGTCGGGTCCTTCGGCCAGCTGACCGGCGACAGGTCCTTGGCCAGGAGCTTCGGCTCCTTGTTCTGCAGGAACTCCAGCGGGAGGCCCTCGACCGGCAGCGACTCGTAGCGCGCCAACGCGTCCACGGTGTCGGCGGAGGTGCGGAAGGAGTTCATGAAGATGAGCGGGAGGGTGGCGTCGTACTGCTCGCGCAGGTGCAGCACCTGGCGGGCGATGATGTCGAGGAACGACAGGCCGCGGCGTACGCACAGCAGCGACTTGGCGCGGTCCATCCCCATCGAGGTGCCGAGCCCGCCGTTGAGCTTGATCACCGCCGTACGGCGGATCGCCGCGGCGGCGACGTCCTCGGGCACGTCGACGTCGGCCAGCGCCGGCATGTCGACCGGGTCGATCGTCGACTCCGGGATCATCCCCGTCTCGCCGTGCTCCAAGAGCCGGTAGTAATGCGCGAAGGTCTCGATGGCGACGGGGTCGACGCCCTCGGCCGCCATCTTGTCGCGAGCCTGGTGCAGGCCTGGGCTACCCATGTCTCCGATCGTAGGCTCGCGGGGTGGACCATCGGCAATCGCTCCCGGAAAAGACCCGGAAGCTGGCCCTGCGCGATCAGCTGCTCACGGCCCGCAACCGCCGCCCCCTGGCCGAGGTCGGCGAGGTCGGCCGCCGGATCGCCGACCACCTCCTGGCCGCGCCGGAGGTACGACACGCGGCCACCGTCGCGGCGTACGTCTCGATCGGCACGGAGCCCGGTACCGGCCTGCTGCTGCGCGCCCTCGCCGACACCGGGCGGCGCGTGGTGCTGCCGGTGCTGCTGCCCGACGGCGACCTGGACTGGGGCACCTACCGCGGCGACGCCTCGCTGGCGCCGGCCCGGATGGGGCTGCTCGAGCCGGTCGACCGGCTCGGCGTGGACGCGATCGCCACCGCCGACGTCGTCCTCGTCCCCGGCCTCGCCGTCTCGCCCACCGGCCTGCGCCTCGGCCGCGGCGGCGGTTCCTACGACCGCGCCCTGGCCCGCGTCCCGCTCGGCACCGTCACCTGCGTGCTGCTGCACGACGAGGAGGTCGGCCTCGACGTCCCCGCCGAGCCGCACGACCGCGCCGTCACCGCCGCCGCCTCCCCCGCCGGGATCACCCGCTTCTGACCGGCGCCGACGCTCGTCCCACGGGGTTTCGAGGCTCAGGACTTCGTCCTTCGCACCTCAACCAGCGTGACTGGTCGGACTTCGTCCTTCGCACCTCAACCAGCGTCACTCGCCGCACGCTGGTTGAGGTGCGAGCGAAGCGAGCCTCGAAACCCGGCGAGCCGAGAAGCAGCGGTGGCCCGCGTCACTCGGCGTCGGCGCCGGGGACGAGGGTGAGCACGTGGACGGAGGCGTCCTCGACGGCGTCGGCGGAGAAGGGCCAGGCGAGCGACTCGCCCTCGGCCCACAGGTCGGTCTGGTCGGTGTAGTGGTCGCTGGCCGGGTGGCCGGAGACGCCGGTGAGGTTGATCCAACGGGACGCGTCGAAGTCGTCGAGGGAGACGACCATCCGCATCGACGGCGCCGAGGTCACCTCGTAGCCCTCGGCGGCGTCCCAGGCCGTGGCGTCGACGGTGCTGCTGCCGCCGCCGACCTCCCAGCCCTCGCGGTTGACCAGCCGCTCGACCGGGCCGATGCCGGACTCCCCCAGCGTCGGCGAGCGCAGCTCGAGTCGGTGCAGGTGGCCCCAGTCCCACCCGGACGGGTTCCGCGACTGGCGCCGGGTCAGCTCGTCGCGCGCGTCGCGCATCGCCCGCTCCAGGATCGCGTCGCGGTCCTCGACCTCCTCGGTGGTGGCGTCGTCCCACCACATGCTGCCGGGGCGCTCGAGCAGCCGATCGACCACGGCGTACCACCGCTGGCCCCCGTCGGGCCACTGGTCCTCGGGCAGCTCGTCGTGGAAGGTCAGCGCGAGCAGGTTGCGCCACACGACGTTGTAGTACGCCGCCGCCCCGCTGTCGGCGGACTGGCGGAAGTCCCAGTCGGCCAGCAGCTCCTGGCCCCCGGACCAGTAGCCGTCTGGCAGCTCCACGTCGAGGAGGTACGGCGTCAGCCGTTCGGCGAACGGGTGCCGGTCGTCGAGCTGGAGGTCGAGCATCGAGTCCACCGTCATCGGTCCGGAGTCGGCCAGCACCTCGCGGATCCGCTGCGAGCGCCAGCCGCGGTCCCAGTCGCCGGTGAGGAAGTACGGGTACTCGGTGTCGATCACGGCCTGGTTGGCCGCCACGAGGAAGCCCTCCTCGGGATCGCGCACGTTCGGCAGGCCGTCGTACGGGACGTACTCGCCGGTCCAGTCGTTCTCCGGACGCCAGCCGGCGGACGGGACGGTGCCGTCGTTGCCCGACTTGCGGATCGGGATCCGCCCCGGCGCCTGGTAGCCGATGTGGCCGGCGCGGTCGGCGTACAGCACGTTCTGCGACGGCACGGCGAAGGACGACAGCGCCGAGCGGAACGAGTCCCAGTCGTGGGCGAGGTTCAGGTCGAGGATCGCATCGGCGGTCGGCGCCGGCTCGAGCGCGGTCCAGGCCAGGGACACCGCGAACTCGCGCCCCTCCCGGGCCTGCTCCCCCACGTCCGCGAGCTCGTCGGCGACGTCGGAGAGGATCGGGCCGTGCCGCGTCGAGCGGACCGTCAGCTCGACGTCCTCGCCGCCAGCCACCTCGATGGTCTCGGTGCGGGTGCGCAGCGGGCGCCAGGCGCCGTCGTACCTCCACTCGTCGCCGCGGACCTGCTCCAGGTAGAGGTCGGTGACGTCGGGACCGAGGTTGGTGAAGCCCCAGGCGATGTCGGCGTTGTGGCCGATGATCACGCCGGGTACGCCGGAGAAGGTGAAGCCGGCGACGTCGAGCGGGCAGTCCCGGGAGACGGAGCGGCAGTGCAGGCCCATCTGCATCCACACCCCGGGCATGCCGACGCCGAGGTGCGGGTCGTTCGCGAGCAGCGGCGCACCGGTCGCCGAGTGCTCGCCGTCGACGACCCAGCTGTTGCTGCCGATGCCGTCCCCGCGGCCGAGCAGCGCCGGCATCCGGTCCAGGCCCTCGCGGACGCCGCGCAGCGCGGAGCGCTGGTCGGCGGTCCACGCCGGGCGCAGCGGGTTGCGGGTGCCGCCCGTGGTGGCGTCCTGCTCGAAGACGCCGTCGACGACCGCGCCCTGGTCGACGATCGGGTCGTGGTCGCCGAAGGGGTACGCCGGGTACAGGTCGCGCATCCGGGCCGCGCCGACCGCGGAGCTCGTCAGCACCCGGTCGATCTCGTCCTGCATGTTGCCGCGCAGGTCCCAGGCCATCGCCTTGAGCCACGCCAGCGAGTCGACCGGCGTCCAGTCCGCCGGAGCGTAGCCGAGACCGCCGAGGTTGAGGACGGTGTACTCGACGGCGAGCTGCCCCGGCGAGTGCTCGTCGAGGTAGGCGTTGACCCCGTCGGCGTACGCCTGGAGCAGCGCGCGGGTGTCCGGCCGGACCAGCGCCAGCTCCTGCTCGGCGACCCGGCGCCAGCCCATGGTGCGCACGTAGGAGTCGCTCTCGACCGCGTCCTCGCCGAACAGCTCCGCGAGCCGACCGGCCGTGGCGTGCCGGCGTACGTCCATCTCGAAGAAGCGCTCGGAGGCGTGCACGTAGCCCTGGGCGCGGACCAGGTCGGGCATCGAGTCGCCGTACAGCTGCGGGATGCCGTGCTCGTCCCGGACGACCTCGACCTCGCCCTCGAGACCGGCGATCTCCGCCTCCCCCTCGTTCTGGGGCAGCGGCCGGCGGGCCACGGCGACGACGGTCACCAGGCCCGCCACGAGCACGAGCACCAGGCCGACGACGACGTACGTCGTCACCCGGGCCCCGCGCGGCCAGGTGCGGAAGGCGACGCGCCACCGGGGCGGCGGGCGGTGGGCGGGGTCGGCCGAGGGGGTGCTGGTCATCGCCCGGCCATTGTGCCCGTGCCCTATGATTGGCACTCGCACTAGTCGAGTGCCAGCGATCCCGCACCACCAGCACGAGCCGGAGCCACGATGCCGACCTACCAGTACGCCTGCACCGAGTGCGACCACGCCTTCGAGCAGGTCCAGAGCTTCTCCGACGACTCCCTCACGGTGTGCCCCGAGTGCCAGGGGCGCCTGCGGAAGGTCTTCAACGCGGTCGGCGTGGTGTTCAAGGGCTCGGGCTTCTACCGCACCGACAGCCGGTCGGGGTCCTCCTCGTCGTCGTCCTCCTCCTCGTCGAGCTCGTCCGACGGCTCCGGCAGCTCGTCCGGCTCCGGCACCAAGACCGAGACGAAGAGCGAGAGCAAGCCGGCCGCCCCGGCGGCCACCAAGTCCGCGGACTGACGGTCTCCGGGTCCGCCTGTGGAGGACGCGGGCAGGGTCGGCTGATCCCTCCTAGCGTCGGAGGATGCTCCCCGACGCCGTCGCGCCTCCCGTCCGCCGACCCCTGCGTGCCCTGCGGTCCGTACGCCGCGCCGTCCTGACGCACCGACGGCTACTGGCCGCCGTACTCGCCGCCGTGGCCGTGGCCGCCGGTCTGCAGGCGGCCGCCGCCCCGCCTCCCGCGACGGTCGGTGTGACCGTCGCGGCCCGCGACGTCCCTGCGGGCGCCGTACTCACCGAGAGGGATCTGACCACCGCCGCCTTCGCCGTCGGCACGGTGCCCGACGACCTCGCGACCGACCCGGTGGGCCGCGCCCTCGCCTCCCCGCTGCGGCGCGGGGAGCCGGTCACCGACGTCCGGCTCCTCGGTCCGGCGCTGACCGAGGGGCACCCCGGCCGGGTCGCGCTGCCCGTACGACTGCCCGACGCCGGGATGGCCGGCCTGCTGCGGGTGGGCGACGTGGTGGACCTGGTCGCGGCCGACCCGCAGGGCGGACAGCCGGCCCTGGTCGCCGCCGAGGTGCCGGTGCTGGCCCTGCCCGCCGGCTCGACCGACTCCGGAGGCACCGGCCTGGGCGGGCGGCTGGTGGTCGTCGCGGCCCGGCCCGACGACGTACCCGTCATCGCCGACGCCGCCGCGAGGCTGTTCCTCAGCTACGCGTGGCGGGACTAGCCTCGACGCATGTTGAGTGGATTCAAGAACTTCATCCTGCGCGGCAACCTGGTCGAGCTCGCCGTCGCGTTCATCATCGGCGGCGCGTTCGCCACCGTCGTGACGGCGACCGTCGCCCTGATCATGGACCTGGTCGGGAAGGTCGGGGGGACGCCCGACTTCTCGTCCTACGCACCCGGAGGCGTCGGCGTCGGCGTCTGGCTCACCGCCGTGATCTCGTTCCTGATCCTGGCCGCGGTCGTGTACTTCTTCATCGTCACGCCGTACACGAAGGCCAAGGAGCGCTACTTCCCCAGCGCCCCTCCCGGGACCCCCGAGGACATCAAGCTGCTCCAGGAGATCCGCGACCTCCTCGCCACCCAGCAGGGCCGCTCGACGGGCGACCCGGAGCAGCCTCTGAGCTAGCTGCCGTGGTGGGGCGGCACCTGCGCACGCAGCCACGCGTCGCCGGCGTCGCCCCCCTCGCGGGTCGTCTCGTCGTCCCGCTCGTCCCGGGTCGTCTCGGGCAGCGCGTCGCCGAAGACCTCGGCGAGCCGGCGCCGACGCTCCCAGTCCGCCTCCGGACGCTCGCTCACGTGCAGAGCCCCGCGGCCTCGAGCGTGGCTCGCTGCTCCTCGTCGCGCTCGCTGCCACCGGCGGAGCCGTCGCCGCCGTTGCCGGCGCTCGCGTCACCCGACGGGGACTCGTCACCCGACGGGGACTCGCTGCCCGAGGCACCACCCGAGGTCGTGGGCGAGCCGGGGACGTTGGCGGCGTCGAGGGTGCCGGTGTCGAGGTTGCGCGACATCGGACGGTCGTTGAGGACCCGGTCCCAGACGCGCTGCGCGTCGTCGGTCCACACGACCCGGCCGCGGAACTCCTCGCGGGTGTCGTAGGCCCACGGGATGGTGATGAACCGGACCCGCTGCAGGCCGATGTCCTTGAACCCGAGGCCGACCTTGCTGAGCTTGAGCACGTTGTCGAGGCCGGGGTCGACCGTCAGCGACTTGGTCGCCGCTCGCAGGAAGCCGATCAGCCGGTCGGGACGGGCGAGCACGCCGCCGGACACGACCTTGTTGGCCATCGCCGCGATGAACGCCTGCTGGCGCTTGACCCGGCCGATGTCGGACCCGTCGCCGAGGGTGTAGCGCGCCCGGACGTAGTTGAGCGCCTCCTTGCCCCGGATCTCCCGGGTGCCGGCCTTGATGTCGATGTCGTGGGCCGGGTCGGAGATGTCCTCGGGGATGCAGACCGGGACGCCGTCGATGGCGTCGACCATGTCCTTGAACCCCGCGAAGTCGACGACGACGAAGTGGTCGACCTTGATGTCGGTGAGGGTCTGGAACTGCTGGATGGTGCACGCCGGCCCGCCCAGCGCGAACGCCTCGTTCCACATCGAGTTCTCGGCGCCGGAGATGGTGTCTCCGTTCTCGCCGATGCAGTCGGGACGGGTCACCAGGGAGTCACGCGGGATGCTGACGCCGTACGCCGACTTCCGGTCCCCCGAGAGGTGGAAGAGCAGGGTCGTGTCGGAGCGCTGGCCCGAGCCGGTCAGCCCGTCGATGTTGTTGCCGGCGCCGTCGCGGTCGTCGGAGCCCATCACCAGGATGTTGAGCGGCTCCTGCGGCTCGTCCGACTCCGGCTTCTCCGGCTCGTCGTAGAGCTGGTTGTCGAGGTCGAGGACCTCGATGTTGTGGTTCAGGTCGCGGTAGAGCCACACCGTGCCGAGACCGGTGACCATCCCGAGCACCACGACGGTCACCAGGAGCACCTTGCCGACGGTGTGCCGCTTGCGGGCCTTGCCGCGGCGGGCACCTCCGCGTCGGTCGCCACGCCGGGCCGCGGGGTCGCCGACCACCGGCTGGTCGGCCTGCTCGGCAGGCTGGCCGTCGGGGCCTTCGGGCATGCGGGTACTCCAGGAGATGGGGCGGGTTGACGCGCCCCCGAACCTACGGGTGCACATCAAATGGTGGGTGCGACCGGCGGCCAGGTCAAAACCGCGGCATGGCAGGATGTCCGCGCGATCGGCCCCAGTAGCTCAGCGGATAGAGCAGCCGCCTCCTAAGCGAAAGGTCGCAGGTTCGACTCCTGCCTGGGGCACCACCGACGTCAGTGATCGCGCAGCAGCACTCCCGCACCGGGGACCCGGTCGTCGATCCCGTGCTCGCGCAGCGCGTGCCACAGCGTGGCGGAGTTGATGGCGACGACCGGCTTGCCGAGCTCAGCCTCCAGGGTCTCGGCGAGCCCGACGAAGGACAGGTTCGTGCCCACTTGCACGATCGCCTCCACGTCCGGGCCGTCGAGCTCGGCGACGACCTCGCGCAGCCGCGGCTCCGCGACGCGGGCGATGTCGGTCGCGGTCGCGCAGCGCAGGCCGGTGATCGCGGCGACGTCGAAGCCCGCCTCGGTGAAGAAGCGGCCGACCTCGCGGTCGGCGACCGGCTGGTACGGCGAGAACACCGAGATCCGGCGTACGCCGAGCGCCTCGAGCCCCGCGCGGCAGGAGCTCGCGCCGGTCGTGACGGGCAGTCCGGTGTGCTCGCGGAGCCGGCGCTCGAACGCCGCGTTGCCCTCCACGCCGCCCCAGAACGTCTCGGCCGACATGCCCATGACCAGCCGGTCGGGCTCCGCGGTGAGCGCGTCCCGCACGGCGGTGTCGATCGAGGCCCGGATCTGCAGCAGCAGCGCCTCGAAGCCCGCGTCACCGTCCATGGTGGGGTTCGCGATGTGCATGGAGCCGGCGCGGAAGGCGACACCCTCGACGCCGGCGCGCCAGTAGTCGTGCTCGACGACGGTGTTGGTGCTCGGGACGATCACCCCGAACACGGCCCGGGTGCCCACGACGTTCGTCATCGGCCGACCTCCGCGAGGTGCAGGTCGACCGCGCGGTGCGCTCGCGCACGCGCCGTCGGGCGGTCGAGGAGCAGGGCGTCGACGAGCAGCGGGGAGACGATCGCGGCAACCGTGTCGTCTGCCGCGGTCCGCGAGACGCCGGCGTCGCGGAGGACGGCCTGGAACGGCGCCAGCAGGTCCCCGACGTAGCGCTGCCGCAGCTCCGCCGCGGCGGGGTCCGACCCCGCAGTCGCGGCGAGGGCCTGCAGGAACGCCCCCACCGGCTTGTCCCGGAGCCGGTTGCACAGGGCGTCGACCTCCGCGTGGAGGTCCTGCACCGGGTCGCCCGTGGGCGTACGGCGCGGGCTGGGTGCGACGTCGATGAGCGCGGCCAGGACGTCCGTCGGCGTGGGCCAGTGCCGGTAGATCGTCGATCGCGAGACCCCCGTCACCTGGTGCAGGCGCTGCGCCGTCAGCGCGGCCGCGCCCTCGGTCAGCAGCACGTCCAGCGCCGCGGTGAGCACCGTCGCGGTCGTGTCGTTCGCCGGCCCCGCGGGCCGTCCGGTTCTGGTCACGAGAGATAACGATACAACATGCACCGCTAATGTGATATCAATACATCCTGTATCGGTAAGTCGATGACGAACCACCACCCGAGGAGACCCCATGCGCCCCCACGTCGAGACCGTCGACGAGCGTGACCTGATCTGGCACATCGCCGAGTTCGAGCACGCCACCGGCACCGCCAAGCAACGCAACCTCTGCTACGACGAGGAGGACGGCTCGGCCTCGCTGAAGGTCCACTTCACCAGCGACTGGTCCCGGCCGGCGGGCGTCCACGTGGCCGACACCGAGTGGTACGTCCTCGAGGGCGAGGTGCGCATCGGCGACACCGTCCTCGGCCCGGAGGGCTACTGGCACGCCGCCGCCGGCGTCTGGACGCCGGAGCTCGAGGTCGCGGACGGCACCGTCGTCCTGCTGTGGCGTGAGTACGGCGACTGGACCTTCACGCCCGGCGACGAGAGCCTGGCGACGATGCGCGAGGACCAGAAGCTGATCGTGCTGCAGGTCCGCGACATGCCCTGGATCGACGTGCTCGAGGGCAGTCCGATGCGCTTCGACATCGGCGGCACCCCGGTGCCCGGCCTCTACATCAAACTGCTGCACCGCGACGCCAAGACCGGCTTCTACACCCGGCTCATCAAGGCCAAGCCCGGCTGGGTCGAGCACCCGCTCGCGCACCACCCCTGCAGCGAGGAGGCCTACTGCCTCGAGGGCGGCTTCGACTACAGCTTCGGCAAGATGTGGCCGGGCACCTACTTCTGGCGGCCCCCGCTCGTGCGGCACGGCGACTTCACCGCCGACCCCGAGCTCGGCTGCACCTGGATCCTGCGCTCCGACAGCGACCTCGTCGACTGGTACACCGAGGACGCCGGCATCGAGATGTACGGCACCCCGACCAACTGGGGCGAGGGCTTCCCGCACAGCGCCGCGCCGCGGCCCGTGCAGCCGGTGCGCTCGCGCAGCCTCGGCCCCTGGGCGGACCCGACCTACCAGTGAGCGAGCCCCACCTCAGGCAGCGTCGTTGGCACACCTGAAGCCGATGTTGCCCGAGGAGGACTCGGCGGTGTTGGAGGAGCGGGCCGCGACGCGGTAGCGGTTGCAGTAGCTGTCGTGGCACAGGTACGACCCGCCCCGCATCACCCGCAGCACCTGGGGGTCGTCCACCTCGGACGGCTCCGCCGCGACCGGGTCGGCGACGGGGTCGTCGCCGGCCCGGTCGGCGTACTCGGTGGCGCGGAACGCGTCGTGGCACCACTCCCACACGTTGCCGACGGCGTTGTGCAGGCCGTAGCCGTTGGGCTGGAACGCGGTCACCGGCGCCGTGGTCAGGTAGCCGTCGTCGAGGGTGTTGCGCCGCGGGAACTCGCCCTGCCAGATGTTGCAGCGCCACCGCCCGCCGTGGGTGAGCTCGTCGCCCCAGGGGTAGCGCGCCCGGTCGAGGCCACCGCGGGCGGCGTACTCCCACTCGGCCTCGGTCGGCAGCCGCTTGCCGGCCCAGCGGCAGTACGCCTGGGCGTCGCGCCACGACACGTGCACGACCGGGTGGTTCTGCAGGTCGCCGACGCCCGAGCGCGGCCCCGCCGGATGGCGCCAGTCCGCGCCGCGCACCGCCAGCCACCACGGCACGCCGTCCGCCCGCTGGAGGATGTCCGCCGGGGCGGCGTCGACCGCCAGGTGGAAGACCGCCGAGACGCCGTCGCGCTCGGCATCGGTGACGTAGCCGGTCGCCTTCACGAAGGCGGCGAACTGGGCGTTCGTCACGGACTTCGCGTCGATGAGGTACGGCGACAGCCGGACCCGGTGCACCGGCACCTCGCCGTCCGCGGCGTACCCGTCGCCGTGACCGTCGCCCATCCAGAACGTGCCCTCGGCGATCCGGACCTGGCCGCGGGTGCTGCGCGTCCCGCGCGGGACGGGCGGCACGGCCGCCACCTCCGCCTTCGGAGCAGCAGCAGGCGCGCAGCAGGAGCCGGCGTGCTCGTGCCCCGATCCGAGGAGCGGCAGCAGTCGCCGCCCGCCCTCGTCGTTCGTCGTCATGCGGGAAATTTACAGAATCCGCATGGACTCAGGCGATCTACGGCACGCCGCCCACCATGTGATCATTTCTAGTTAAGTCGCTTTAGTAACTGTAGTTTCCGGACACCACTCCCCCAGAGAAGGAAACCTCGATGCCATCCCGGAAACTCATCAGGGCGATCGCCGTACCGGCCGTCCTCACGCTGGCCAGCGCGAGCCCCGTCCTCGGTGCCGTGCAGGCCGGCACCGCGAGCGCCGCCGAGCCGGCCGACGCGCCGCGCCCGAACCTCATCTTCGTCATGGCCGACGACCTCGGCTGGGCCGATCTGAGCACCGACCTGGCCAACGGCGGCTACGGCAACGACTACAACGAGACCCCCCGGATCGACCAGCTCGCCGAGGAGGGCCAGTCCTTCACCGAGGCGTACGCCTCGGTCCAGTGCAGCCCGACGCGCACGGCGCTGCACACCGGCCAGTACGCCGTCCGGCCGACCAACAACGTCTACGCCGTGGGCGGCATCGGGGGCTCCAGCAGCGCCCCGCTGCGCGGCGTCACCCAGGGCCGGGTCGCCGAGGACGGCCGGACCGCCATCCCGGTGAACTACCCGACGGTCGGCGAGACGCTGCAGTACGCCGGCTACACGACCGGCTACACCGGCAAGTTCCACGTCACCGGCTCGATCGAGGAGATCGTGACCCACCACGGGTACGACGAGAGCTGGGGCGGTGGCCCGAACTCGCACGCCACCGAGTACTTCGCCACCGACGGCCAGTTCAACAACACGGTTGCACCGGCGCTGGACCAGTTCGCCGCCGACTACACCCAGGAGTACGTCGACGAGAACATCGCGCCGTACAGCGTCGGCGTCAGCGAGCAGCAGCTTGACGCCCTCGTCGGCACCGACAAGCACGTGACCGACGCGCAGACCGACGCGACGCTCGACTTCATCGACCGCAGCAAGGGCGAGCCGTTCTTCGCCTGGGTGAGCCAGTTCGCCCCGCACTTCCCGGTCAACGACGGCCAGGCGCGACCCGACCTGCTGGCGAAGTACCAGGCCAAGGCGCCGGGCCAGGCCCCCGCGAAGCCGTCGTACGGCGCCCTCACCGAGGGCGTGGACCAGTCGGTCGCCCGGATCGTCGACTACCTCGAGGAGACGCCCGACCCACGCAACGGCGGCAAGCCGCTCGCCGAGAACACGGTGGTCATCTTCACCTCGGACAACGGCGGCGAGGAGGACCCGGTCAGCGCCGGCGCCTTCAACGGCCCGCTGCGCGCCGACAAGGGCCAGCTGTTCGAGGGCGGCATCCGGGTCCCCTGGATCGTGTGGAGCAAGAACCCCGCGCTCGTCCGCGGCGGCGGCACCACGAACGACACGATCGTGAACAGCACGGACCTCTACACCACGCTCGCGTCGTACGCGCAGGCGAAGCTGCCGACGACGACGTTCCCCCTCGACGGCGTCGACCTGAAGCCCGCGATCAGCCAGGGCACCACGATCGACCGCGCGCACTTCCACCAGCTGCCCGGGTACGTCGGCGCGCAGGCCCCGGGGGCCATCGTCCGCGAGGGCCGTTGGAAGCTGTACTACCAGTACACCGACAGCTCCTTCGAGCTCTACGACCTCACGGCGGACATCGGCGAGACCACCGACCTCGCGGCCCAGGAGCCCGAGCGCGTCCTGGCGCTCGGCCAGAAGCTGATCGGCTGGCTCGACGAGACGAACGCGCCGCTGGCGACGCTGCGCGACGGCCAGGAGCCCCGGGTGATCGAGAACTTCACCGGCGACACCTACGCGAACGGCGAGGTGAAGCAGCACCTCCGCGAGACCATCACGATCGCGCCCGGCGACCAGGTCCCGTTCTTCCTGCCGAAGGCCGAGCCCACTGAGGAGCCGGGAGAGGACCCGGTCATCCCGGGCGCCCCGACGCCCACGGTCAGCGGAGCGGCGATCGCCGGCCGCACCGTCAGCGCCGTACCCGGCACCTGGCCGAGCGGCACCACCCTCGGCTACCAGTGGTACGCCGACGGCGCCGCGCTCCCCGGCGCGCGTGGTGCCACCCTCGCCGTCCCGCGCTCCACGGTCGGCAAGGCCCTGAGCGTGGCCGTCACCGGCACCAAGGCCGGGCACCGCGCGACCACCACCACCTCCGCGGCGACCCTGCGGACCGCGGTGACGGGCACGGTGCGGATCACCGGGCGGGCGCGGGTCGGCAGGACCCTGCGGGCCGCCGTCTCCGGGTGGACGCCGGGCGCGAAGGTCAGCTACCGCTGGCGGCTCGGTTCCCAGGTGAAGGTCACGGCCAAGCCGGCGCTGGCGCTCAAGCGCGCCCACGCGGGCAAGCGCGTGCGCCTCACCGTCGTCGTGACGAAGGCCGGGCACACCACGGTCTCCGGCACGTCGGCCAGGACCGCGAAGGTGGCCCGCCGCTAGCTCAGACGAGCTCGACGACCAGCGCGGCACCCATCCCGCCGCCGGCGCACATCGAGACGCAGCCGACGCTCGCATCGCGACGGCGCAGCTCGTGGACCATGGTCACCAGCATCCGTGCGCCGGTGGCGGCGATGGGGTGCCCGAGGCTGGCACCGCTGCCGTTGACGTTGACGATGCCGGGGTCGATGCCCAGCGCGCGCACGGCGGCGACCGGCACCGAGCAGAAGGCCTCGTTGATCTCGAACAGGTCGACGTCGCCGAGCGTCAGGCCCGCGCGGTCGAGCGCCTTCGGGATCGCGTGGATCGGGCCGGTCCCGGTGAGGGCCGGGGGTACGCCGACGGCCGACCAGGAGCGGATCCGAGCCAGCGGCGTCAGGCCGTGAGCCGCGGCGAAGTCGTCGCTCGCGATGCCCACGGCGGCCGCCGCGTCGTTGAGGCCGGCGGAGTTGCCGGCGGTGACGGTGGCGCCGGGCACGTCGGGCCGCAGCAGCGGCAGCCCGGCGAGGGACTCGACGGTCGTGCCCCGGCGGGGGTGCTCGTCGACGGCGAGCTTGCCGTGCGGCAGCTCCACCGGCACGGTCTCGGCCTCGAACCAGCCGTGGTCGATGGACTCGATCGCGCGCGCCTGGCTGTACGCCGCCCACTCGTCGACGTCTCGCCGGGTCAGCCCCGCGTGCCGCGCGGTGTTCTCCCCCACGGTGAGCGGCATGTCGAAGGCCGGCGCGTCGGGCGTGCCCGGGTTCGGCTCGGACATCCACCACGCCGGCGTACCGTCCGGGCCGGGCTTGGTGGAGGTCGGCTGGGTGCTCATGCTCTCCGTGCCGCCGGCGAGGACCATCCGGTCCATGCCGGCCCGCACCGAGGCCGCCGCCATCGCGACGGCGGACAGCCCCGAGGCGCAGTGCCGGTTGGTCGCGACGCCGGGGACCTGCTCGAGGCCGAGGCGTACGGCGACGTTGCGGGCGATCACTCCCCCGCCCTGGTAGCTCTCCGCGAGGACCAGGTCGTCGACCAGCTCCGCGGGCACCCCCGCCCGGTCGAGCGCGGCCCCGACCGCGACCTCCCCGAGCTCGAAGGCGTCGACGGCGGCGAGCGAGCCCTTGCGGGCGCGGCCGATGGGCGTACGGGCGGCGGAGACGATGACGGCGTCGATCACGGGCGGACGCTAGGACCGCCCGGCGGAGCCCCGCAAGCGGGCGTCGCACCAGCGGGACACCACCGTCCCGCCCGGGTCAGGGCCGTACGCCGCCGATCGCCGCGGTCGCCGCCGCGGCGGTGTCGAGCAGTGCGCCGACGTACTCCGCCACCGCCGCCACGTCCACGGGCGCCTGCGGACCCCACAGCGTGAGCGTGAGCGCGACGCGTCCGTCCCGGCCGAACACGGGCGCGCTGAGCGAGCGCAGCTCGACCAGGTCGGCGAGCGGCGTGGACGGGTTGTAGCCGTCGGTGACCCGCGCCATCGCCTCGCGCAGGGTCTCGGCCGAGACGCCCGGATCGCGCTCGTGCACGAGGGTCGAGATCCGCTCCAGGTTGCTGGTCTCCGAGTGGCCCAGCGCGATGGCGTACCCCCGCTCGCGGACCATGTCCGGTACGCCGCGCAGCCGCTCCAGCTGCTGCTCGGTGAGGTGGCCGGCGATGCTGGCGAGCCAGCGCTCCCGCAGCGCGTCGTCGCCGTACGCCGCGTAGCAGCTGCCGAGCGGAGCGGCGAAGGGCAGCCGCTGGCCGACCCGGGTGGGTCCGGTCGCGATCTCCGTGTGTCCCGCCGCCGCGGCGAGGACCAGCTCGTCGCGGACCAGGGCGATCGCGGTCACCTCGGTGCCGAACCGGTCGGCCAGTTCCTCCAGGTGCGGGCGCGCGAGGTCGACGAGGCGGAGCTGGTCGAGCAGGTCGGCGTCGGAGGCCGCGAGCGAGTGCGGCATGAAGGAGCCGTAGCCACCGCGGAAGAACAGCAGCGGCGAGTCGCCGTCCCCGAGGTCGAGGTCGAGCACCCGGCCGACCACGATCTGGTGGTCCCCGGCGTCGTGGACCTGCTCGGCGACGCAGTCGATCCAGGCGACGGCGCCGTCGACGACCGGGTTGCCGCCCGGCGAGGGGTGCCAGTCGATCCCGGCGAACTTGTCGGTCTTGCGGGTCGCGATCGCGCGGCAGACGTCCTCCTGGTCGGCGTCCAGGACGTTGACGCAGAAGCGGTCACCGGACTCGCGTAGCGCGCGCCAGGAGCTGGAGTTCTTGTCCGGCAGGAAGGCCACGAGCGGCGGGTCGAGCGAGACCGACGTGAAGGAGCCGACGGTCATCCCGATCGCCGTCCCGGTCGCGTCCAGCGCGGTCACGACCACGACGCCGGTCGGGTACTGGCCGAGCACCTGGCGGAACCGGGCCGGGTCGACGGTGGACGAGCCGGTCGTGCTGGTGGCGGTGATGGTCATCTCCGCTCCTCTCTGGAGTGATCACTACAGAGATTGCCACGCGCGCCCGGTCCGTGACAAGCGCCACGGTCGGTTCGGACGCTCAGCCCTCCGCCAGCGCCGCCTCCACGATGGCGACGAGGATGTCGATGGCCTCCTCCGCACTCCACCCGTCGTACATCTGCGCAGCGAAGAAGAGCCCGTCGGTGACCGCGACGACCGTGCGCGCCAGGTCGAGGGCGAGCTCGGGACGGCGTACCCGCAGCTCGACGTCGAGGTACGCCGCGAACCAGGCCGCGATCGTGGCGGTCACGTCGGCCCGGACGTTGAGGAAGTACTGGCGCGCCTCGGGCTCGACCTCGCGGGTCTCCAGCAGCAGCATGTGCCCGATCCGCAGGAAGTCCGGCGCCTCGGGCAGGCTCGAGACCGAGCGGGTCAGGATCGCGCGCAGCACGTCGGTCAGCGGCTGGTCGCCCCGCTCGGGCCGCTGCCACAGCGGCTGGCGCGAGATCCACTGCTCGAAGCTGTGCCGCAGCACCTCGGCGATCAGGTCGTCCTTGTCACGGAAGAACCAGTAGACCGAGCTCGCCGGCAGACCGGAGCGCTTGGTGACCTTGGAGATCGTGGTGCCCTCGTAGCCGCACTCCGCGGCGATCTCGGCGGCCGCCTTCAGGATCCGCAGCCGCGACGCGTCGCCCTCGCCGGGCAGCGCGGCGGACTCGCTCGCCGTGGTGTTCACGCCGCCACCTGCCGCATCCAGGTCAGCGCCTGCGCGTACATCCCGTCCGCGACCAGATCGACGAGACGGTCGAGGTGCCAGCCCTGGTCGGCGTGCACGCCGACGTACAGCCCGTCCATCACCACGAGCTGGAAGCGCGCCATCCGGTCGGCGACCACCGAGCGCCGCTCCTCGTCGCCCGCGGGCAGCACCTGCGCCCACCAGTCGTGGATCGCGACCCGGGTGTCCTCGCGGACCTGGAGGTAGCGGCTGCGCGCGGCCGGCTCCTTGGGCCGGTTCTCCAGGCCGAGCATCAGGCCGAGCCGCCAGAACTCCGGCCCCTCGGTGATCGCCCGGGAGGCGCGGTGCAGGCGGTCGCGGACCTCCTCGGCGGGGTCGGCGAAGTCGAGCCGGTCCGCCCAGGTGGGCGCGGCGTCGCGCCACTGCCGGTAGCTGAACTCCAGGGTCGAGGCGAGCAGCTCGTCCTTGTTGCGGAAATGCCAGTAGATCGAGCTCGCGGGCAGTCCGGTCGCCTCGGTCACCAGCGCGATCGAGGTGCCGTCGTATCCCCGCTCCGCGGCGATCGCGAGCGTGGACTCCAGGATCCGCAGGCGCGACTCGTCCCCCTGCTGGTGGCGTCGCGTCGTCTTTCGGGGCATCGATTCCCTTCCTCGTCTCGGACATTTTGTCGCGAAACCCTTGTGTGTGGCGTCACACCGTGGATACGGTCCCCTCGCGTCTCTGTAGCGATCATTCCAGTCACCGTAGTGATCGATACGGATCCTCGGGTCTTGCGCGTTTCCTGTCAAAGATCACCGGCCAGCCGGTGCCAAGGGAGTTCACCATGTCGATCCACCGCACCACCCACCGCCGCCGGCGGCTGGTCGCGCCCCTCGTCGCCGCGACCTCGCTCGCGCTCGCCCTGTCGGCCTGCGGGTCCGACGACGAGGGCGTCTCCGCCGAGGACGCCAAGGACCAGGCCGCCGACCTGGTCGGCATCCTCGGTCTGGAGGACACCGCCGACCTCGGCGGCGACCTCACCTGGGACCTCGGCGCCACGCTCACGCTCTCCGGTCCGACCGCCGGGAACAGCAAGGCGATGCAGAACGCCATCGACCTCGCCGTCGAGCAGATCAAGGCCGCGGGCGGCCCGAGCATCGAGGTGAGCGTCAAGGACATCGGCGCGCCCGACCCGGTCAAGGCCAAGCAGGCGATCGAGGAGCTCGGCGCCGAGGGCGTCCCGGCCAAGATCACGACGATGGGCGACGGCCTCGGCGCGATGCTCGCCGACACCGACAAGTACCGGATCCTCACCCTCGACGGCCAGGGCGGGGCCCAGGTCTTCACCCGGGGCACCGAGTACTTCTACGGCACCCGCGAGGTCGCCCCCGCCGACGCCGTACCCGGCGCGATGCAGTGGGTGAAGGAGGCGCTCCCCGACGCCGAGACCGTCGGCCTCGCCGGCGTCGACCTCGGCCCGCTGAACGAGCCGATCCGCGCCGACGTGAAGGCCAAGATCGAGGCGGGCGGCCTGGAGTTCAACGGGCTGTGGGAGACCGTCTCCCCCGCGGAGACCGACTTCAGCTCGCTGATCGCCAACGTCAAGAAGAACGAGCCCGACGTCCTGTACGTCGCGTTCGGCGGGGCCGCGCCCGGCGCGTTCGCCGCCGCCGCGAAGGCCGCCGGCATCGAGTCCGAGCTGCTCGCGATCGAGTTCACCCCGGAGGCGGTCACCGCCTCGAAGGGCGTGCTCGACAAGGACGGCCTGAAGTTCTCGATGGACTACTTCGACGCCGAGAACCCGGGCAACCCGCTGGCCGACCTCTTCGTCGGCGCCTACGAGAAGGCGTACGGCGCGAAGCCCGACTTCTACGCGGCCAACGCCTACGAGGAGGTCTTCGCGTTCTGGCAGCTGATCCGCGAGGTCGTCGCCGACGGCGGCGACCCGGACGACAGCGCGCAGCTGAAGGCGGCGCTCGAGGCCAACCCCGTCTTCCCGTCCGTGTACGGCGGCGACGAGTCCACCCCGGGCACGCTGGAGATCGACCCCGAGACGCACAGCGTCGCCCGCCGCCCGATGGGCGTCTACGAGTACAAGGCCGGCAAGGTCACCACGCTGGCGACGTACGACGTCGGCGGCGCCGACTTCCAGCTCGTCGACTGACCCATGCAGAGCCTCCTGGACGCCGAGCTGCTGCAGCTCAGCCTCGACGGCGCGATCCGCGGCCTGCTGTACGCCGCGCTCGGCGCCGGCCTGGCCCTGGTCATCGGCGTGACGACACGGTTCCACTTCGCCTACGCGCTGACCTACACCGTCGCGCCGTACGCCGCGTACGGGGCGTTCGACTCCCTCGGCGTGCCGTTCTGGCCGGCGCTCGGCCTCGGCCTGCTGGCCGCCGTCGTCCTGTCGGTCGTCCTGGAGGCTGGCATCTACGCCCCGGTCGCGGCTCGGGCCGGCGACCGGGCCATGCTGGCGGTGCTGGTGACCTCCATCGGCATCAGCACCGCCGGCGTCGCCCTGCTGCAGCTGCTCATGGGCACCGGCAGCCTTCCCTTCTACGACCCGAGCGCGACACCGACGTACCACCAGGTCGGCGACGTGCTGACCTCCGACTTCGCGCTCTACGAGGCGGCCACCGCCCTCGCCCTGGTCGTCGGCCTGGCGCTGCTGCTGGCCCGCACCGGCCTCGGCCGCTCGATCAAGGCCGTCCGGTCCAACCCGGTCCTCGCCGGCACGCTCGGCATCAGCATCCGCCGGGTCAACCTGGCCTGCTTCGCCGTCGCCGGCCTGATCTCGGGCGCGTGCGCGCTCTGGTACGGCCTGATCAACACCGTCTCCCCCACGATGGGCGACTCGATCGTCATCTACGGCTTCGTGGTCGCCTTCCTCGCGGGCACCCGGTCCTCGCCGCTGCGTGCCCTGCCGGTCGGCCTCGCGGTCGGCCTGCTCGAGCAGTACGCCTCGATCTGGCTGTCGCTGCAGTGGACCCAGACGACGGTCTTCGTCGTCCTGGCCGTCTACCTCGCGGTGCTGGCCGGGCGGAGCCGCTGGCCGAAGGTGACCCTGCGCCGCCCCCTCGTCCAGCCCCAGGTGAAGGAGGCCTGACATGTGGGTCAACTACCTCGACCAGGCCCTGCTCATGGCGGCGCTCGCCGTCTCGGTCAACCTCCTGGTCGGCTACGCCGGCCAGGTCTCGGTCGCGCACGCCGCGTTCGCGGGCATCGGGGGCTACACGATCGCCTCGCTCGCGGGCAAGCACGAGTGGCCCTTCCTCCTCGCGCTGGTGGCGGCCGTGCTGTTCGCCGCCGCCGTCGGCACGCTCATCGGACTGATCGCCCTCGGCCTGCCCGAGGAGTTCCTGATCCTGATGACGATGGCCTTCTCGCTGGCGCTCATCGGCGTCTTCGCGACCTTCGAGTCGCTCGGCGGGATCATGGGCATCACCGGCATCTCCGGGCTGAGCCTGTTCGGCTTCGAGCTCGACGGTCCGCGCGACTGGCTGGTCCCCTGCGCGGTCACCCTCGTGCTGGTCTTCGCGATCTGCCACCGGATCGGCGAGTCGCCGTACGGCCGGGTGCTGAAGGGGGTCCGCGAGGACGTCGTCGTGACCCAGGCGCTGGGCAAGAACGCCTTCGCCTACAAGGTCGGGATCTTCGCCATCACCTCCGGCCTCGCCGGGCTCGTCGGCGGCGTCTACTCCGGCTGGCTCGGCCAGGCCACGCCGTCCGCGTTCAGCTTCCCGCTGGCCATGACGGTCTTCGCGATGGTGATCGTCGGCGGCAACGCCAACCTGTTCGGCTCCGTGCTGGCGGGCGTCGCGCTCACCATGATCGAGCCCGCGCTGCGGGTCGGCCTCGGCGTCGCCAGCACCGACGCGGCGCTCGTGCAGCTGGTGCTGTACGGCGCGCTCCTGGTGCTGGTGATGATCCTGCGGCCGCAGGGCCTGCTGGCCGAACGGTTCCGGCACGTGGAGGTCCCGGACGTCGACCCGGTCGTCCCCGCACGCACGACCCCCCGGGAGCCGGCGGCGTACGACGCGGCCGAGGTGGTGCTGCGCGCCGAGCACCTCTCCAAGCGGTACGGCGGGATCGTCGCCGCGAAGGACATCAGCCTCGAGCTGCGCCGCGGCACCATCACCGCGCTCGTCGGCCCGAACGGCGCCGGCAAGACGACCGCCTTCAACCTGCTCACCGGGGTGGCGGTGCCCGACACCGGCAGCGTCACGCTGAACGGCCGCGAGCTGGTCGGGCTGCGTCCGGACCGGATCGTCTCTGCCGGGCTGGTGCGGACCTTCCAGGACGTCCGGCTGCTCAACCGGCTCACCTGCCTGGAGAACGTCATGCTCGCCGTACCGCACCAGGAGGGCGAGCGGCTCGACGCCCTGTTCCGGCCGGGCCGGGGCATCGCCCAGGCCGACCGCGCCGTGGCCGAGCAGGCGATGGAGTGGCTGGCGTTCGTCGGGATGGCCGGCGAGGCGAACACGCCCGTCGACGCCTTGTCGTACGGCCAGACCAAGATGGTGAACATCGCGCGCACGCTGGCCACGCAGGCCGACGTACTGCTGCTGGACGAGCCGGCGTCCGGCGTCGACTCGATGTGGCTGGACCGGATGGTCTCGCTGGTCGCCGACACCCGGGCCGCGGGCCGCACCATCTGCCTGGTCGAGCACAACCTTGAGGTGGTGCGCGAGCTGGCCGACCACACCTACTTCATGGAGCTCGGCGAGATCACCGCCGCCGGCACCGTCGACGAGCTGACCAGCTCGGCCCGGCTCGCGGAGGCGTACTTCGGTGCCCAGTGATGTTCGAGAGGACGCGACGATGACCGAGACCCTCCTGGAGGTGACCGGCCTGGTGGCCGGCCACGGCCGCAAGCAGGTGCTGCACGGGATCGACCTGCGCGTCGAGGCGGGCGAGATTGTGACCCTGATGGGCCACAACGGCGCCGGCAAGACGACCGCGATCCGCAGCGTGCTCGGCGCCGTACGCCCGCGGGGTGGGTCCATCGCGATCGGCGGCCGGGACACCACCCGCGACCCGGTACGACGGATCGTCGCCGCGGGCACCGCGCTGATCCCGTCGGAGCGGTTCGTCTTCCCGGACCTGAGCGTCCACGACAACCTGATGCTCGGCGCCGCCAACGCCCCCGCGGGCTCGGACCGCGAGGAGCGGCTGGCGACGGTCCAGCAGCTGTTCCCGATCCTGCAGGAGCGGGCGGGCCAGCTCGCCGGGTCGTTCTCCGGCGGCCAGCAGCGGATGGTCAGCCTCGCCATGGCGCTGATGGCGCGCCCGCGCCTGCTGCTGCTAGACGAGCCCTCGCTGGGACTCGCGCCGTCGGTGGTGGAGACGATCTTCGGGCGGCTGCGTGAGCTCGCCGACACCGAGCGGCTCGGCATCCTGCTGCTGGAGCAGAACGTCAAGCAGGCACTGCAGATCGCCGACCGCGCCTACGTGCTGCGCTCGGGCTCGATGATCCTGGAGGAGAGCGCCGAGCTGATGCGCCAGCGGGCGGACTACTGGGACCTTTTCTGAATCGGCCCTCCCCGGGCGGCCGTCAGGCGTAGGTGCCGAGGTCGGCGACGAGGTCCAGCAGCGCGACCACGCCGACGACACCCAGGACGCCCCGCGCCGCCCAGGCGGCGACGGACCGGGACCCCGGCGACAGCCGCCCGACGACCAGGCGGACGAGCAGGGCGGCGCCGAGCAGCAGCGCCACGACCGGCAGCAGCACCCCGGTCGCGAGCCAGAGGATCAGCACGGCGCAGACCCGACGCACGTCGGCGGTCGCGAACCAGCTGCCGGGGCGCTCCCAGCGCTCGGTGAGCAGTGCGACCGCCGGAATGTAGAGGGCTGGGATCGCCAGGAAGAGTGCGATCGGCAGCCACGACGGTTCGAGCAGGGTGAAGTCGACGCCGTCGTGGACGATCAGCGCCCCGAAGACGACGGTCCCGCCTGCCGTGAGGCTGGCGATGCGCACCCACCGCGGTCCGATCGCGAGGTGCCGCAGCCCGAGGTAGATGAGCGCACCGACCAGCCCGAACTGGCAGGTGGAGAGCAGGAGCTGCGCCGTACCGCCGAACGTCACGCGGCCCATCTCGAAGCCGTCGTCGGAGATGACCCCCGCGTCCTCGGGGTTCAGCCCCGCCAGGACGCTCATCGCGATCCGGCCGCCCACGCCGCCGACGAGGACCCCGCACAGGGCGCCCGCGGCGGTGGCCGCGGCGAGGGTGCGCACCGCGGGCTCCAGAACCACTCGTGAGGACGTCACGTCGGTCATCCGCGCAACGTACTGCGGCGCCCGCGCCGCGGTGGCCCGGTCTGGACCGGACCAGGAGGAACTGTCCGTGGCTTCGTGCATCGTGCACTTATGGTCGAAGACGGTGGCTGCGCCATGTATATCGACGGGGACGGTGTCCCGTTCTGGCTCATGGAGCTCGCGATCCGCGACGTGCGTGCCAGGCACGATGACGTTCAGGTGCGCGCGTACAAGGACTGGACGAATCCGGGCAACAACCGGTTGATGGCGTCCTTGTGGGGCCTGGGGGCTGACCTCGTGCAGGTGAACCCGCACGCTGGCCTCAGCAACGGCACGGACATCGCGATCGCCGTCGACGTCGTCGACACGCACCACCTCGCCCCGACCAGGTGGGTCGCGTTGGTCAGCAACGACGGTGACTTCACCTCGATCGCCAGCTATCTCAGGCGAAAGGATGTCGGCGTGGTGGGCTACGGCGCCAGCGATGCCTCCGCTCAGCTGGCGGATGAGGGCGGGGTCAACCGGTGGAAGCAACGTTCATGCTGCTGTCGGGTTCGACAGGAGCTCGGCCAGCGCTTGGGCTGGGGTCTTGAGTCCCAGGGTAGGGCGGGGTCGCTTGTTGAGGGTCGCGGCGA
>Ga0335075_10000415_pt1 | contig 77232 bp, 65 predicted proteins | sample Lox_Sample_24_FD_206723 | JGI IMG/M metagenome (GOLD analysis project Ga0335075, IMG submission 206723) | Soil microbial communities from Loxahatchee National Wildlife Refuge, Florida, United States - Lox_Sample_2.4 | ecosystem: Environmental > Terrestrial > Soil > Wetlands | place: USA... | reverse complement strand
GACGAAGGTGCTCGTGGTCGAGGACGACCCGAACATCGTGGACCTCATCCGCTCCAACCTGACCGTCCGGGGCTTCGACACGGTCCTGTCGATGGACGGCAGCAAGGTGCTGACGCTGCTTGACACCGAGCAGCCGGACATGGTGCTGCTCGACCTGATGCTGCCGGAAGCCGACGGCTTTGAGCTGTGCCGGCAGATCCGCGAGCGGTCGGCGGTCGCGATCATCGTGGTGTCGGCCCGGGGCGGGGAGCGGGACAAGGTCACCGCCCTGAACATGGGGGCCGACGACTACATGACCAAGCCGTTCGGCATCGAGGAGCTACTGGCCCGGATCCTGGCCACGCTGCGCAGGACCCGCCCGTCGGCTCCCGCCCCGGCCGAGGCCGCGCCGACCGTGATCACCATCGGCGACATCCAGCTTGACCTGGCCAGCCAGCAGGTCTGGCTGGCGGGCACCGAGGTGCACCTGACCCCGACCGAGTTCGCCCTGCTGCGCGAGCTGGCCGTCAACCGGGGCAAGCTGCTGTCCCGAACTCACCTGCTGCGCCGGGTCTGGGGACATGGTTATGAAACTGAGACCGAATACGTCCGGGTGTACATCCGGCGGCTGCGCGCGAAGCTCGAGCCGCCGGGCGGGCCGCCCCTTATTGTGACCCAGCCGCGCGCCGGGTACCGCATTCCAGCCGAGTAAATCCCTATTAGGCGATTACAGGATGCATGCTGAAATCATGCTAACATCGCGCTAGCATTACAGAACGGACACTTTCCCTGATTTTCCAGTCACCGGCCGGTTACGTCCGGATACCCCCCAGTGGCGCCTGGCCCCCGGCAAGCCCGCAGCCAGCAGCAAGCCCGCGATCGGGTACCGGCACATCTCGTAACAGCACGACCAGGCACTGGTCACGGAGAGTGATAATCGCGGGTCGAGGTTGGACTCGTTCACGGTTTTTTAACGGCTTTGCTTTAGTGTTAACGGGCATGTTTCCCCTCTTCGATTTAGGCTTCTCGCGAACTACTGGTCAACATTGGCCAGGATGTGCTGAATATCTCTCGTGGTAAGCCCGGTGGCAGCCGGGCATGTCATGGTGGACAAAAGCGAGGTACATTCGTGTCATCCTTTAAGAAAGCAGGCGTCGTGGCGGCGGGCATCAGTGCCGCGCTGCTGATTGCCGCCTGCAGCTCGAACAGCAGCTCGAGCGCCCCCTCTGCCTCCTCATCATCCGGCTCGGCGTCGTCGAGCACGGGCAGCACCGCCTCGATCTCGGTCAGCGACCTGAACAACTCGTTCAGCGCCATGTCGCAGCTGACCTCCCTTGCCGCCAAGGGCAAGGGCAGCGTCGCGGTCATCCTGCCCGACACCGTGTCCTCGACGCGGTACGTGGAGTTCGACGCCCCCTACCTGAAGCAGGCTTTCACGACGGCCGGCCTCTCGTCGTCCGACTTCACCATCCAGAACGCCCTCGGCAGCGACGCGACGCAGCTGAGCGACGCCAAGACCGCCATCACCAAGGGCGCGACGGTGCTGGTCATCGACCCGCTCGACTCTGGTGTCGGCGCGTCGATCGAGTCGTACGCCAAGTCGCAGGGCGTGGCCGTCATCGACTACGACCGGCTGACCCTCGGCGGCACTCGCAGCTACTACGTCAGCTTCAACAACGTCAAGGTTGGCCAGCTCATGGGCCAGGGCCTTGAGTCCTGCATCACCTCGTGGGGCGTCAAGAGCCCCAACGTCGTGGTGATGAAGGGTGCCCCGACTGACAACAACGCGACCCTGTTCGCCCAGGGCTACGACGGCGTCCTTGCCTCGGACTTCTCCTCAGGCAAGTACAAGGACGTCGCCAACCCGGCGGGCACCTGGACGCCGGCCACCGCGCTGCAGGAGTTCCAGCAGGCCTACACCGCCCACGCGGGCATCAACGCCGCGCTGATCCCGAACGACGAGAACGGCGCGCCGATCATCCACTACCTGCAGAGCCAGGGAATCAAGCCGAAGACGTTCCCGACCACTGGCCAGGACGCCACGCTGACCGGCCTGCAGAACATCCTGTCCGGCTACCAGTGCGGCACCGTCTACAAGCCGATCTACCTGGAGGCCCAGGCGGCCGCCGCCCTCGCGCTGTACGTCCGCGCCGGGGAGACCCCGCCGTCCTCGCTGGTCAACGGCAGCACCACCGACAGCACCGCGCACACGTCGGTCCCGTCGGTCCTGCTCACCCCGGAATGGGTCACGCCGTCCAACATGAACTCCACGATCATCGCGGACAAGTTCGTGCCGGCCGCCCAGCTCTGCTCCGGCTCCTACGCGGCTGACTGCACTGCCGCAGGGATCACTGGCTAGCCGATGACTGCGGATAACGCAGCCGCGCAGGCGCAGCAGCCTCTGCTGCGCCTGCGCGGCGTCAGCAAGGCGTTCGGCCCGGTCCGCGCCCTCACCGGGATCGACCTCGACATTCCCGCCGGGCAGGTCACGGCGCTTGTCGGCGACAACGGCGCCGGCAAGTCAACCCTGATCAAGACGGTGTCCGGCATCTGGGAGCCGTCGGATGGCGAGATCATCTGGCAGGGCAAGCGGGTGAACTTCCGGACCCCGAAGGACGCCACCGATACCGGGATCGCGACGGTGTACCAGGACCTGGCACTGTGCGACAACCTGGACATCGTGCAGAACATGCTGCTCGGCCACGAGCTGCGCAGTCATGGCCTCCTCGACGAGATCGAGATGGAGAAGACCGCCCGGCGCACCCTGCAGGACATGCGCGTCACCACCGTCCGCAACATCAGGCAGCCGGTCGGCTCCCTGTCGGGCGGGCAGCGACAGGCGATCGCGGTCGCCAAGGCCGTGATGCTGAACGCCAAGCTGGTCATCATGGATGAGCCCACCGCCGCGCTGGGCGTGTCCCAGACCGCGCTGGTGCTTGACCTCATCCAGAACCTGGCCAGCCGGGGCATCGCGGTCCTGGTGATCTCGCACAACCTGTCGGACGTATTCCAGGTCGCCGACCGCCTCGCCGTCTTGTTCCTCGGGCGGATGGTCTCCAGTGGCCCGATCGCCGACTACGACACCTCGTCGGCGGTGCACTGGATGACGACGGGGCTGGCTCCAGGAAGTAACGGCGCGAACGGCAAGACCGGGCTCGTTGCGGGCCACGAAGGACTAACCGATGGCTGATCTCAAGCAACCACAGGACGACGTCGTCTCGGCCGCCATCCCCGGCGCGTCCGCTGACCTGCTCGCCGAGTCGGTTGGTGACTACGCGCGGATCTGGCTGCGCCGGATTCGCAGCGGGGAGAGCGGTGCCCTCCCGGTCATCGCCGGCCTGATCGCGATCGTCGTGTTCTTCTGGGTCAAGAGCCCGGACTTCATGACCGCGCGCAACCTGATCAACCTCATCGAGCAGTCGGCGTTCATCATCGTGCTCGGCATGGCCGAGATCTTCGTCCTGCTGCTGGGGGACATCGACCTGGCGGCGGGGTTCACCGCGGCGATCGGCGCGGTGATCGCGCTGTGGATGCTGGCGGTGGGCGACCCGTGGTGGGCGGCGGTGATCGTCGCGCTGGTGGCCTGCGCGGCCTACGGGGCATTGCAGGGCATCGTCACGGCCAAGCTCGGCCTCCCCTCGTTCGTGGTGACGCTCGCGGGCCAGCTCGGCCTGTCCGGGCTGTTGCTTTACCTGGTGAACGCCTCCGGCAGCGTCGGCGTCGGCGGCATCATCAGCCTGCACAACAACATCATCAACGACATCGAGAACAACGAGCTCAGCCCGGCCGCGACCTGGATCGTGCTGATCGTCATCGTGGCGCTGGCGGCCGTGGCGATCTTCTGGGGGGATCAGCGGCGGCGGTCGGCCGGCCTGATCGCGCCGCCGGTGTCGATCACGCTGCTGAAGATCGCGGCCGTCACCGTCGCGGGGGCCGTCGTGGCCATCGTCTCGGACCTGAACCGTGGCCGGGCGGTACCGATCGAGGGCCTGCCCTGGGTGGTCCTCGTGGTCCTGGTGATCCTCTTCATCTGGACCAGCCTGATGGGGCGGACGCGCTTCGGCCGGTATGTCTACGCGATGGGCGGCAACGCCGAGGCGGCCCGCCGGGCGGGCGTCAGCCTGATCAGGGTCCGGACCCTGGCGTTCACCCTGTGCGGCCTGACCGCGGGCATGGCCGGGATCATCTACGCCTCCCAGCTCGGCTCGATCTCCGTCGGCGTCGACGGCGGGCAGAACGTGCTCGACGCGGTCGCGGCGGCGGTCATCGGCGGCACCAGCCTCTTCGGCGGACGCGGCCGGATGCTGCACGCCGTGCTCGGCGGCCTCGTGGTCGGCGTCATCAACGACGGCCTTGAGCTGCTCGGCCTGTCCGCGTCGGCCCAGCTGATGTGGACCGCGCTCGTGCTGCTCGCGGCGGTCGTCGTCGACCGGCTGACCCGGCGGACTCAGGTAGCCAGATAGTCCCAGATAATAGGGTGCATGCCCAGCTCCGCTGCATCCTCCGCGAGGAACCTCGGTGGACGGCGCGCCGCGCGGCGCGCCGTCCATCAGGCTGTTGACGGCGGCCTGGCCGAGCTCGTCCCTGACCTGTCCCGGCCGGGCTCGTGGATGCTGTTCCTCGACGGCGTCCCGCAAAGCCAGGTGGATACCGACGATCCCAGCTGCCTGGAGTTTGAGTACGTCCGCCGCATCGGGCACGTCATCGACCTGGCGTTCCCGCCCGCGTCCCCGGTTCGCGCCCTGCACCTGGGCGGGGGCGCCCTGACGCTGCCCCGCTACGTCGTTGCCACCCGGCCCGGCTCCAGCCAGGTCGTGGCCGAGACCGACGCGGCCCTGACCAGCCTGGTCCGCCGGATGCTCCCGCTGCCCGCCACCGGCGGGCGGATCCGGGTCCGCGCCCAGGACGCCAGGCAGGTGCTGGAATCGGTCCGGCCCCACGGCCACGACCTGGTGATCAGCGACGTGTACGCGGGGGCCAGGACGCCGTTCCACGTGACGACCGCCGAGTGCGCCCAGGCGGCCCACCGGGCCCTGCGCGACGGCGGCCTGTACGCGGTCAACGTGGCGGACGGGCCGCCGCTGGCCCATGCCCGCTCCCAGGTGGCCACCCTCGCCTCGGTCTTCGCGCAGGTCCTGCTGATCGCCGAGCCTGGCGTGCTGCGCGGGCGGCGCACCGGCAACCTGGTGCTTGTGGCCGGCGACGGCCCGCTGCCGGCCCAGGACCTCGCCCGGCGAGTGGCCGCCGACCCGTTCCCTGCCCGCGTCCTGGCCGGGATCGAGCTCGCCCGGTTCGCGTCCGGTGCCGCGCCTGTGACCGACGTTGTCGGACCCGTGACGGGCGCGGGCGCCGCGGAAAAGACGGACTGGTTAAACGGCCGATTCAGGTATTGAGCTCTGTCGCTATGCGTCTAACCTTGCGGCATGGACAGTCCGCCCTCTGGCTGGTATCCCGACCCGTACGGGGTGCCTGGCTTGCTGCGCTGGTGGGACGGGTCGACATGGACCCAGCACACTCACGAAGGCAGCGCCACTGACTTCAGCAACGCCTCGGGGCCAGCGACGATGCTCGACGCGAGGATCGGCGCGGCGCCCGGGATGCAGCCAACCAGCGTGCAGCCCCCGGTCCGGCCGGTCGAGGCGACCATGGTGCAGCCGGCCGCCTTGCAGCCCCAGGCCCGCTCGGGCGAGGCGACCATGGTGGTCAACCCGGCGCGGGGCGCCGCCCCTGGAACCGCGATCGAGCCCTACGGCGGCGCCAGCCCGACCCGGGTGCAGCCGCCCGTCCCCGCCGCCATGGACCCGACCCAGACGATGCGCCCGGCTCACGGCGGGCCCGCCCAGGGTGGCACCGCCAGCCCGTCCTGGCAGAACGCCGACACCCAGCCCGGCGCGGGCTCGTGGCCTAACGCCGGCCCCCGGCCCGGCGCGGGCTCCTGGCCCAACGCCGGGCCAGCCAGCGACTACGGGACCCAGGTGCTGCCCATGGACCCGGCCGCCTGGGATGACCCCGGCGGCCCGGGCGGCTACGACACCCGGCCTGGCCGGCACCGCGACCTGCGCCGGCGCCCGCTCCTGCTGGCCGGGCTGCTCGTGGGGGGCACGGCCGCGGCCGTCGCCCTGATCGTCGTGGTGGTCAGCAGCCTTGGCTCCTCGACGCCGACCGCCCCCACGGCGGAGCAGACGCACGCCCCGGCCACGACCGCCCCGCCGACGACGCCGGCCGTCCAGGCGACCACGGCCAGCCCGACGGCCACGCCCACCTCGTCGGTCTCGGCCCTGCCCACCGGGGTCACCGACAGCGTGTCCGGCCTGTCCTACTCGCTGCTCTCCTCGCCCTGGGCCAGCGGCTGCCCCGGCGGCCTCAGCAGCCCGCAGACGCTCACCTGGACGGCGGGCGAATCGGCGGCGGCGGGCCAGTTCACCAGCAACGGCCAGCCCGCCACCTGGTACGGCGAGGCCTGCTCGGGACCGCTCACCCAGCAGTACGGCTACAGCGGGGTCTCGGACCTTGAGACGGTCACGACGAACCTGGTGAACCAGTTCGACGGGCCGTACTACGGCGCGCTTGACCACCAGCGCACCGCGCTGGCCAGCACCCCGGTCTCGGTCAGCGGGCACCCTGGCTGGGAGGTCAAGTACCTGGAGACCTACCCGAGCGCGGCCAGCATGGGCCTGCCCTTCAACAGCGAGGAAGCCGCCGTCGTCGTGGTCGACCAGGGCAACGGCGGGCCGCCCGCGGTCTTCTTCACCTCAGTGCCGAGCAACCTGGGCGTGTCCTGGGTGGACTCCTTCGTCAGCTCGCTGGCCCTGACCCCGACGGCCGCGGCGACGCCGACGGCCCCGCCGACGGCCCCGCAGCCTGGCGGCGACGGCGGCAACGGCGGGAACAACCCCTAGGCCGGGCCAGCGGGCTGGTGCTTAACCACTCCTGCACGTTGCCCTCAGGGTTCTCTCAACATGGCGAGATTGCTAACCATCCCTGCAGCTAGTTCCAAGGGTTCTCCCAACGAGTGTTTTTTCGCTGCTCAGAACGGCTGGCGATACTCATGACCATGAACGATGCGCACAGCAACTTCGGACCACAGGACGTGCCGACCGTGACGCTCCCCGTGTCAGCAGGCGCCCCTGGCGGCCCCGGCAAGCGCCGGTGGTCGCGGGGCAGGCAGGTGGCCACGCTGGCCGCCGTCTTCGCCGTCGTCGGCGGCGGGGCCTTCGCCGTGGCCGAGGCGGCCACCAGTTCCCCGGCCGCGACCGACGCGGCTTCCTCCCAGACCGTCACCTCGCAGGCGGGCACCTCCGCCAGCGGCACGAGCCAGCTCGCGGCGCTGCGCGGCGTGCTCGGCAGCACCGGAGCGCGCAGGCTGGCACGACTTCGCCTGCTTGGCGGCATGTACGGCCAGTACACCTTCCAGACCAAGGCCGGGTCGCGCACGCTGGCCTTCGAGCGCGGCACGGTGACTTCGGTCACCGGCGGCGACGTGGTGATCCGTGCCGCGAATGGCACCACGTGGACCTGGGAGATCACCGGCACCTCGGTCGTCCGCGAGCACGGGACGAAGGAGGCGCCGAGCACGCTGGCCCAGGGCCAGTCCGTCCTGGCGGCCGGCCCGGTCACCAACGGCGCCAAGGACGCCCGGGTCATCGTCATCAGGGCGGCGGGCACGACCCCGAAGTCCTCGGCCGCGGCCTAGTGGACACCCGCGCGGCCGGCACTGAGGCAGGCGGCGCGCCGGCCGGCGCGCCGCCTGCCATGCACCCGCTGGGCCGCGCACCGGTGACGGCGCGACGACAGGGCACAATGGAAGGGAGACGTCATGGCAGACACTGACCAGATCCCCCGCGTGCTCGTGATCGACGACGAGCCCAACATCCGTGAGCTCGTCCAGGTCGCGCTGAAGTTCCACGGCTGCTCGGTCACGCTCGGCGCCACCGGCGGTGACGCCCTGGCCCTCGCCGAGTCCGAGAAGCCCGACCTGGTCGTGCTGGACGTCATGCTGCCCGACATCGATGGCTTCGAGGTCTGCCAGCGGCTCCGGGCCACCGGCAACGACGTGCCGGTCATCTTCCTCACCGCCAGGGACACCACCTCGGACTCGGTCACCGGGCTGACGCTGGGGGGCGATGACTACATCACCAAGCCCTTCTCGGTCGACGCCCTCGTCGCCCGGATCCGTGCGGTGCTGCGCCGGGCGGCGCGCCCGGCCGTGGCCAGGGAACTGGGCGCGAGCGGCACCGCGACCGGGTCCACCCTGCGCGTCGGCGACCTGGAGCTCGACGAGGACTACTGGACGGTGCGCCGCGCCGGGGTCCCGGTGGAACTGTCGCCGACCGAGTTCCGGCTGCTGGCCTACCTGATGCGCAACCAGGGCCTGATGCTCACCCGCAAGCAGCTGCTTGAGAACGTCTGGGGCTGGGAGTACGCCGGGCAATCGCAGGTCCTTGAGACGTACGTCAGCTACCTGCGGCGCAAGCTCGACTCGCTCGGCCCTCCGATGATCCACACCCAGCGCGGCGTCGGCTACAGCCTGCGCCCGCCGTGACCGGGGGAAGGCTGCCTGGCTGGCACAGGTCAATATCGCTGCGTACCCGGCTGCTCATCGGGCTCATCGCGCTGACCACGGCGTTCCTCGTGGTGATGGGCGTGGCCAGCACCCTCGTGCTCGGCACCATGGAGCAGAACGGGCTCGATTCCAGCCTCAAGCTGGTCGTCCGGCAGTCCGCCGTCCAGATCGTCAGGAACCCGGACGGCTTCGCCGCCGCCTACGTCTCGCTCGGTACCGGCGCGCACGGAGAGCTGACGCCGGACTCGCAGGAGGGCCAGGAGCTCAGCCAGTACCTTGGCACGCTCACCCAGGAGACGCGGGCCGAGGCGCGGGCCTCGCTCAAGACCGTGGCCACCGAGGAGCAGCCGGGGAGCCTGGCCCTGCCCGGGTACCCGGGGCTGCGGGTGGCCTGGCGGGTGGTGACGGTCACGCAGAAGACGCAGGCCCTGCAAGGCCCGCTGCCGGTGGGCATCAACGTCATCCTCGTCGGCCAGTCGACCGCCGATATCGGCAGCCACGTGCGCGGCCTCGTCCTGGCCGAGCTGATCACCGGCGGCGCGCTGCTGGCCATCCTCGTCGTGTTCGGCAACTGGCTGATCGGCCGTGGCCTGGCGCCGCTTGAGAGCATGGCGCGCAAGGCGGACCTGATCACAAGCAGCGGCGACCTCGCCGCGCGGATGCCCGATCCGGGTGACCGGCGCGAGACGGGCCGGCTGGCCGGGGCGATCAACACGATGCTGGACCGCATACAGCAGACCTTCGGCGCCCTGCTGCACTCGGAGCAGAAGGTCAGGCAGTTCGCCGCCGACGCCAGCCACGAGCTGCGGACGCCGCTGACCACCATCCGCGGCTACGCGGAGCTCTACCGGCAGGGCGCCCTCGGCCCGGGCGAGCTGCCCAACGCCATGCGCCGCATCGAGCAGGAGGCCGACCGGATGAGCATGCTGGTCGCCGAGCTGCTCGAGCTGGCCCGGCTGGACCGCATGTCGTCGCTCGACCTCACGGAGACTGACCTGGCCGGCCTGGCCAGGGACGCCGTCGCCGACGCGCGGGCGGTCGAGCCGGACCGCCCGGTGACCGCGGAAGTCCCCTCCCGCGTCCTGGTGACCGCGGACGAGCCGCGCATCCGCCAGGTCCTCGCCAACCTCCTGGGCAACGTCCGCGCGCACACCCCGCCGGGGACGCCCGCCGCCGTCCGGCTGTACGCGCACCGCGGCGGCGCGCTGCTCGAGGTGGCCGATGCCGGGCCGGGCATGTCCGAGCAGGAGGCGGCCCGGGCGTTCGACCGGTTCTACCGCGGCCAGCGCGGCAGCGAGGGCAACGGCGACGGCACGGGCAGCGGCCTGGGCCTGTCGATCGTGCAGGCGATCGCCGCGGCGCACGGCGGCGACGTCACCGTGCAGACGGCGCCCGGCCGCGGGACCACCTTCCGGCTGTGGCTGCCGGGCAGCCCGGCCAGGCACGACAGCCGGCCCGCGGGCGGCGAGCCCGCGAGCCGGCTGTCATAGCCGGGGCAACCGCCAGCCGGGTCCTTACCGGTTGCCTGGGAAGTTCAGGTCGGGGCGGGCGGCGGGCGTGGCCGCGTGCGGCCACCTGCTGGTGACGACCTTGGAGCGGGTGAAGAAGTGCAGCCCCTCGGGGCCGTAGGCGTGGGTGTCGCCGAACAGGGAGGACTTCCAGCCGCCGAACGAGAACGCCGCGGCCGGGACGGGTATGGGCACGTTGATGCCGACCATGCCGACCTCGACCTCATTCTGGAACCGGCGGGCCAGCGCGCCGTCGGTGGTGAAGATCGCGGTCCCATTGCCGTAGGGGTTGGCGTTGACCAGGTCGAGGGCCTGGTCGAAGGACCCCGCCCTTACCACGGAAAGCACCGGCCCGAAGATCTCGTCGGTGTAGAGGGCCGAGGTGGTCGGCACGCCGTCGAACAGGGTTGGCCCGAGCCAGAACCCGTCGCCGCCGCCGTCCACGTCGGTGCCGCGCCCGTCGACGACCAGCTTCGCGCCCTCCTTGACGCCGGCGTCGATGTAGGAGCTGACCTTGTCCCGGTGCGCGGCGGTGACCAGCGGGCCCATGTCGCAGCCGCGCCGGCCGTCGCCGGTGCGCAGCCCGGCCATCCGCTCGGTGATCCGGGCGATCAGGTCGTCGCCGATCGGGTCAACCGCGACGACGACGGAGACCGCCATGCAGCGCTCGCCGGCCGACCCGAACCCGGCCGACACCGCGGCGTCCGCGGCGGCGTCGAGGTCGGCGTCGGGCGTGACGACCATGTGGTTCTTCGCCCCGCCGAGGGCCTGCACGCGCTTGCCGTGCGCGGTGCCCGTCTCGTACACGTGCCGGGCGATGGGGGTCGAGCCGACGAAGCTGATCGCCCGGACGTCGGGGTGCGTCAGGAGGCTGTTGACCGCGACGGCGTCGCCCTGGATCACGTTGAAGACCCCGGGTGGCAGCCCGGCCTCGGCCCAGCACTCGGCCAGCAGCACCGATGCCGAGGGGTCCTTCTCGCTCGGCTTGAGCACCACGGCGTTGCCGCAGGCGATCGCGATGGGGGCGAACCACAGCGGCACCATGGCCGGGAAGTTGAACGGCGTGATCAGGGCGCAGACGCCGACCGGCTGCGGGATCGAGGTGACGTCGACCTGGGTGGAGACCGACTCGGAGAACTCGCCCTTGAGCAGCGCGGGGATGCCGCAGGCGTACTCGACGACCTCCAGGCCGCGAGCCAGCTCACCGGCCGCGTCGGACAAGACCTTGCCGTGCTCGGCGGTGATGGCGGCCACGATCTCCTCGCGGCGGCGCAGCAGCGCGGCCCGGAAGTCGAACAGGACGCGCGACCGGCGCGACAAGGTCGCCGAGCGCCACGATTGCCAGGCGGCGCTGGCCGCGGCGACGGCGGCGTCGACGTCGTCGGGGGTGGCGAAGTCAACGTGCCCGGCGACCGTGCCGAGCGCCGGGTCGAAGACCTCGCCCTGGCGCGCCGCGGATCGGGTCCAGGGCTTGCCGTCGATCCAGTGGGTGATGTGCTTGACGGGCTCGGTCATGAGGTGGCGACCTCCGCGTTCACGGCCGTCAGCGCGTCGATGAGCAGGCCCAGCCCCTCGCGTCCCTCGGCCTCGCTGATCGTGAGCGGCGGTGCCATCCGCAGCGCGTGCCCGTACAGGCCGCCCTTGCCGATGAGCAGGCCGCGCTCGCGGGTCGCCTCGAGCACCCTGGCGGCCAGCGGCGGGGCGGGCTTCCTCGTGACCGGGTCGATGAGCTCGACCGCGAACATGAGGCCCCGGCCGCGGACCGCGCCGACGATGGGGAGTACCTGCGCGGCCTGCCGCAGGCCGCCGATGATGACGTCCCCGACGACGGCCGCGTTCTTCTGCAGTTCGTGGGACAGGACGTAGTCGAGGGTCGCGTTGGCCGCCGCGGTGGAGACGGGGTTGCCGCCGAAGGTGGAGATGCCGTTGCCGCGGATGCCGTCGATGATGTCGCCGCGCCCGACGACGCCGCCGATCGGGAACCCGTTGGCCAGTCCCTTGGCGAACGTCATCATGTCCGGGACCACGTCGTGGTTGCCGATGCCCCAGAAGCTGGACCCGGTGCGGCCCCAGCCGGTCTGCACCTCGTCGGAGATGAGCAGGATCCCGTGCTCGTCCAGGACTTCCTTGTACGCCTTGAACAGGCCGTCAGGGGCCATGGTGAACCCGCCGACGCCCTGGATCGGCTCGGCGATCAGCGCGCCGATGTCGGCCGGGTGAATGCCGGCCAGCACGGCCCGCAGGTCGGTGACGCACTCGGCGATGTACTGCTCGTCCGACAGGCCGGCCAGCCGGCCCTGGGTGCGGTCGGTACCGTGCAGGTAGTGGACGCCGAAGGGCTCGTTGCCGCTGGCCTTCCAGGCCGCGTTGCCGGTGATCGCCACGGTGCCGAACGTCCGGCCGTGATAGCTGTTGCGCATGGCCAGCACCTGGTTGGCCTGGCGGGCGATGAGGGCGGCGGCCAGGGCGGTCTCGTTGGCCTCCGAGCCTGAGTTGGTGAAGAAGACCTTGGCGTCCGGGATGCCGGACAGCGTGGCGATCTTCTCGGCCAGCTCGACCTGGCTGCGGATCAGGTACAGCGTGGAGGTGTGCACCACCCCGGTGCCGATCTGCCGCTCGACGGCCTCGCGGATCTCCGCCACGTCATAGCCGAGCATGTTGGTCAGGATGCCGGCGAAGAAGTCCAGGTAACCGCGGCCCTGGGAGTCGGTGACGCGGACCCCCTTGCCGCTGACGATCTCGATCGGCTCGTCGTAGTAGACGCCGACCCAGCTGGGGATGACCGCGCGGTGGCGGGCAAGAAGATCAGACATGGTTCCAGTCTGCCCGCAGGCCCCCGAGCGGGGATAGGTACAGGATGTCATCAATAGAGGGCTGATCTTTACATGCTGTATGGTGGGACGATGCCGGTGAGACTGGACCCCGCCAGCGATGACGCCAGCCGCCCAGCTCAGGCGGGCCCGGGACGGCCTTCGTGCCGCTGACCGTCAGCGACGTGCTGTCGCTGGCCGCGGTGCAGGCGGGCCAGCCGGTCGTGCTGGCCGCGGCCGACCGGCTGGACGCCCCGGTACGCTGGGTGCACGCCTCGGAGCTGACCGACGTGGGACGGCTGCTGCGCGGTGGCGAGCTCGTGCTCTCCACCGGCATCGCGCTGCCGTCCTCGGCCGCCGGGCTGGCGGAGTACGTGGCCAGCCTGGCCGGGGCAAGCGTCGCGGGGATCGCGATCGAGCTTGGCCGGCGCTACCTCGGGTCGCTGCCCGCGGCGCTGGTCAGCGCGGCCGAGGGGCGCGGCGTGCCGCTGATCGCGTTCGAGCGCGAGGTGGCCTTCGTCGAGATCACCGAGGCGGTGCACGCCCGGATCATCGACGCCCAGCTGGCCGAGCTGCGCTCGGCCCAGCGAGTGCACGAGGTGTTCACCGGGCTGTCGGTAGCCGGGGCGCCCCCCGACGCGATCGTGCGGGCCGCGGCCGAGCTGGCCGGGCGGCCGGTGACGCTGGCCGACCTGTCCTGCCAGGTGCTGGCCGCTTCCGACCCGGACGGCGTCGCGGACGACTTTGCCGCGCGGGCGCGGGCCGCCTGCGAGGGACGCCCGCGGACCTTCTACGCCGAGGAGCCCGGCTGGCTCGTCACCACGGTGGGGGCGCGCGGCGAGGACTGGGGGCGGCTGTTCCTTGGCCGCCAGGCCGCGACGGCACCGCCGACCGCGGAGGACACCGTCCTGCTCGAGCGGGCGGCGACGACCCTGGCCCTCGGCCGGCTGCTCGCCCGGCAGGCCGAGTCAGTCGAGCGGCAGGCGCACCGGACGCTGATCAGCGCGATCATCGAGGACGCCGACGTCGACTCGGCGACCGCCCGGGCCCGGTCCATGGGCGTGCCCGTGGCCGGGCGCCAGCTTGTCGCCCTGGTGGCCCGGATACCCGACGTCGGCCCGGGCCTGTCGGCCCAGGCCACGGTCCTCGGCGTCGCCGAGGCGGTCGCGAGCGCCTGCCGCCACATCCGCCAGCCCGCGCTGGTTGGCTCGCTCGATGATGTCCGGGTCGCCGCCCTGCTGTCGCTGCCGGCGCAGGCGGACACCGACCGGGTGCTGCGCCAGCTGTGCGGGCAGCTGACCGGCCTGCTTGAGGGCCAGCCCGAGCCGGTGGCGCCGGTGATCGGCGTGGGATCGCCTGCGGGCGGGATGGCCGAGGCGCGGCGGTCCCTCCTGGACGCCCGCGAGGTGGCCGAGGTGGCGCTGCGCCAGGCCGAGCCAGGCCGCGCGCTCGATGGCCGCCCCTACTTCCGGCTCCCTGACCTGCGACTGCGGGGTCTGCTACACCTGCTGCGCGATGACGCGCGGCTGGCCGCCTTCGCCGAGCGCGAGCTCGGCCCGCTGCTGGCCTACGACGCGAGCCACGGTACCCGGCTGGCCGGCGACCTGGCCACCTACCTGGAGGCCGGCGGCAACAAGGCGGCCGCCGCCGCTCGCGCGCACCTGGCCAGGCCCACGTTCTACCAGCGGCTCCAGCTCATCGAGCACGTCCTTGGAGCCAGCCTCGACTCCCCCGAGTCCCGCACCTCGCTGCACGTCGCCCTGCTGGCCCGCGACCTGGCCAGTCCGGTCAGGTGAGGCGGGCGGGGAAGCCGCCGGTCGCGACCGGGCCCCAGCTCACCGGGGTGATGCGCAGCAGGGACTTGCCCTGGGTGATCATGGCCTCGCGGTACTCGTCCCAGTCCGGGTGCTCGCCGGAGATCGAGCGGAAATACTCGACCAGTGGCTCGAGCGCCTCGGGGATGTCCAGCACCTCGGCGGTGCCGTCCACCTGGACCCAGGGGCCGCCGAAGTCGTCCGACAGGAACAGGACGCTCGCCCGCGACGGGTCGCGGCGGGCGTTGCGGGCCTTGGCCCGCTCGGGATAGGTCGCGATCACGATCCTTCCCTCGCTGTCCACCCCGCAGCTCACTGGCGACGCCTGCGGCCGCCCGTCCTTGCGCGCGGTGATCACGATCGCCTGATGCAGGGGGCGGATGAAGTCGAGCAGCGCTTGCCTGGAGACGACGGTGCTCGTCGCGATCTTCCTAGCCACCCGCCGACCCTACTCCGCTAGCGCGGCGCCACGACGTCGGGGGTGATCGACTTGATATCGGGCAGGCCCGCCAGGATCATCAGCGTCCGCAGCTCCCCGGTCAGCAGCTCAAGGACCCGGCGGACGCCGGCCTCACCGCCGGCGGCCAGGCCGTAGGCGGCCAGCCGGCCGATCACGACCGCGTCGGCTCCCAGGGCCAGGGCGATGAGCACGTCGGCGCCGGAGCGGATGCCGCTGTCGAGCAGCACCGGCACCCGGCCAGCGACCGCCGCGACGACCTCGGGCAGCGCGTCCAGGCTGGCCGGGGACGGGTCGACCTGACGGCCGCCGTGGTTGGACACCAAGATGGCCGACGCCCCGGCCGCGAGGGCGGCCTCCGCCGCCGGGGCGGTCAGGATGCCCTTGGCGATCCACGGCATCCCGGCCCTGGCGGCGGCCTCCGCCAGCTGATCCCAGGTCCACGCCGGGTTGCTCGCGCTGGTGGGGACCGCGAACATGCTCCCCACGCTCGGGCTACCGTCGCCGGGGTCGTTCCCTGACCAGACGCTGACGTCGGGGCGGAAGCCGCCCATCTTGCTCCGCACCCGCCAGCCGGTCTGCGGGCAGTCCACCGTGACGCAGAGCGCGTCGTAGCCGGCCGCGCGGATCCGCCCGGCCGCGGAGCCGAACGACTGGTACGGATGGACCTGGGCGATCCGCGCGGCACCGGGGGCGGCCGCCCGCACCGCCTCGTAGGAGAAGCTGCCGACCTCGGGCACGATCGACGCCGTGCCGCAGGCCGCGTTGGCCCGGGCCACCGCCAGCTGCCCGTCGGGATGGAACAGGGCGTCGCCACCGAAGGGTGACGTCAGGATCGGCGCGGCCAGCCCGATCCCGAGCACCGTGGCCGACATGTCCGGCTCGCTCACGCCCGACATGGGGCGCGGCCGGATCACCCAGTGGCCGAACGCCTCCAGGTTCGCGCGCAGCGTGGACTCGCGGCCAGCGCCGCTTTCCAGGTAGGCGGCGACCCCGGCGGGCAGCGCCCGCAGCGCGGCGGCGTGAATCTCCTCGATCGCGACAAACTCCACGCAAGCCATCATGCCTGATAACACCGGCAATGCCCGGATCGGGCATATCCTCCGCATGGGCCTGCGGGATCAGGAAGCCGAGCCGCTACGCTCATAGCCCATGAGCGAGACGCCGGCCGCCGCCACGGTGATGGGGCTGCCCGAGTGGACCGTGCTCGCCGTGATCAGCGAGCAGCCTACGCACGGCTTCGCGGTGGCGCAGCTCACCACGCCCGACGGTGAGCTTGGCCGGGTCTGGCAGATCCCCCGGCCGGTCATCTACCGGGCGATCGGCCGGCTGGCCGAGGCCGGGCTGATCGTCCCGCAGGGCATCGAGCCGGGCCAGGGGCCGCAGCGGACCATCTACGCCGCGACGGGACCGGGCAGCGACGCGGTGCGCGACTGGCTGGACACCCCGGTCGAGCATGTCCGGGAGATCCGCTCTCACCTGCTGCTCAAGCTGGCGCTGCTGCACCGCCGGGGCAACGACGCCGCCGGCCTCATCGCGCGGCAGCGGGCCGCGCTCGAGCCGATCGCGCGGGCCATCGGCACCGGCAGCCCGCAAGACGGCTTCGAGACCGTCCTGCTCGCCTGGCGTCGCGCCAACGCCGCCGCCGCGATCGCGTTCCTCGACGACATCGCCGCAGCGGCCGGCTCCTCGGGTGCCGGCGCCTTAGGAGTCGAAGCCGAGCCCGAGCCGGTCCAGGGTGCGCAGCCACAGGTCGCGGCGGCCCTGGTTGCGGTCGGCGCGGGCGATCGAGGCCCGCGTGGCCTGGATGACCACCGACCGCAGCGGCTCGGGCGGGAACGGCACCGGCTTGGAGCGCACCATGGACAGGGCGGTCCGTTCCGTATCGTGGCCCGCGAGCAGGTCCAGGATCACCTGCGCGCCGAACCTGGTCGCCCCGACGCCGAGCCCGGTGTACCCGGCGGCGTAGGCGAGGCGGCCGCGGTGGGCGGTTCCGAAGAACGCGGAGAACCGGCTGCAGGTGTCGATCACCCCGCCCCACGCGTGGCTGAACCGCACCCCTTCCAGCTGCGGGAACGTGGCGATGAAGTGCTCGGCCAGCTTGAGGTGGGTGGCCGGGCTCGTGGCGTACTCATCGGTGCGCCTGCCGCCGTTGTAGTAGACGGCGTCGTAGCCGCCCCACAGCACGCGGTTATCGGCGGTCAGCCGGAAGTAGTGGAACTGGTTGCCCCGGTCCGAGGCGCCGCGCCGGTGCATCCAGCCGATGCTGGCCAGTTGCCGCTCGGTGAGCGGCTCGGTCATCAGGACGTAGTCCCAGACCGGCACGACCCAGTGGCCGACCCGCCGCAGCAGCGGGGCCGTGAACGCCCCCGTCCCCAGCGCCACCCGCGCGGCCCGCACCTGGCCGTAGCCGGCCTGCAGCGTGAGGCCAGGTCCGCCGCCCGACGATACGGAACGGACCGGGCAGTTCTCGTGCACGCGCACCCCGAGCTCCAGGCAGGCCCGGCGAAGTCCCCAGGCCAGCCGGGCCGGATCGACCATCGCGTTGCGGTTGGCCTGCCTGATGCCGCCGACGAAGGTGGGCGAGTCCAGCTCGGCCCGGATGCCGTCGGCGTCGAGGAGGTCGGCCTCGTAGCCGAGCGCGCGGGCCTGGGCGACCTCGTCGCGGGCGCCCTCGAGCTGCCAGGGGGCGGTGGCCACGCTCAGCTCGCCGGTGGGCTGGAAGTCGCAGTCGATGTGGTGGCGCGCGATCGTGTCCGCGATGCCGGCCAGGTTCTGTTCGCCGAGGCGCTCCAGGGCCGGCATCTCGTCGGGGAACCGCTCCAGCCCATTGCTGAAGCCGTGGGTCAGGCTGGCGGAGCAGAACCCGCCGTTGCGCCCGGACGCGGCGTGACCGACGGTCTTGGCCTCGAGCAGGACAACGTCGGCCTGCGGGTCGCGCTCCTTGGCCAGCAGCGCGGTCCACAGCCCGGTGAACCCGCCGCCCACCACCGCCAGGCCCGCCGTCACCTGCTCGGCCAGGGCCGGGAGCGGCTCGGGCGCCGCGGGCGAGTCGAGCCAGAAGGAGACGGGCCTCGCGTCGGCGAGCGACCTCGCGGCGGGCCCGGTGACGGCGGACGAATTACGCATTGTCGCAAGTTACCCATCAGCATCGTGCACCACAACCCCGTGACAGAACGTGCCTGACCAGGCACAATCCTTCGCCGGCGCGATCGGGGGTCCCACGTGCCGCTGCCGCCGGGAGAGCGGAGTACTACTTAGCTATGCGTGCATGCATTGTTGGGGCTGGGGCGATCGGCGGCTACATCGCGGGCCGACTGGCCCTTTCCGGGGCCGCGCAGACCTCGGTGCTGGCGCGGGGCGCGACGCTGGAGGCCCTGCGCTCCCGGGGGCTGCGGCTAGCGTCGGCCGCCCCCGACGGGGCGGCCGAGAAGGTAGCCAGCGTGCCCGCGGCCGACTCCGCCGCTGACCTCGGCCCGCAGGATGTGGTCGTGCTGGCGGTGAAGGCGCAGGCGGCCCCGGCGGCGGTCGAGTCGATTCGGCCGCTGCTCGGCCCGTCAACGGTGGTGCTCCCTGCGCTGAACGGGGTGCCCTGGTGGTTCTTTGACGGCTTCGGCGGGCCATGCCGTGGCGCCCACCTCGCCAGCGTCGACCCCGGGGGCAAGATGGCGGCCAGCGTCCCTGCGAGCCGGGTCATCGGGACCGTGGTCCACTTCAGCTGCAGCTCGCCCGCGCCCGGCGTGGTCAGGCACTACACCGGGGACCGGCTCATCCTGGGCGAGCCGTCCGGCATTCCCACGCAGCGGCTGGCGGCGGTGGCGGCGACGCTGGGCGAGGCCGGCTTCACGATCGACCTGTCGAACAACATCCGCACCGACGCCTGGTACAAGCTGTGGGGGAACCTGACGGTCAACCCCGTCGCCGCGCTGACCGGCGCGACCGCCGGGCAGATCCTGGCCGACGACCTGGTGCGGACGTTCTGCGAGTCGGCCATGCTCGAGGCGCGCGAGATCGGCGCCAGGATCGGCTGCCCGATCAGCCAGTCGCCAGGCGACAGGAACGCCATCACCCGCAAGCTGGGTAACTTCGGCCCGTCGATGCTGCAAGACGCCGAGGCCGGCCGCCGGCTTGAGCTGGACGCGCTGACTGGCGCGGTTCGCGAGATCGGCGCGCTCGTCGGCGTCCCGACCCCGGCGGTCGACGCCCTGCACGGCCTGAGCCGGCTGGCCGAGCGCGTGCGGCTGAACCTGGCCTTAGGCGGTCCTGCACGGCCGGGCACAGCCGTATCACGATAGATGCATGAGGAGGCCACGGATGGACATCGCCTACCTGCGCAGCGCGCGCAGCCGGGCGGTCAGCCCGGAGAACCCGGCCGGGCAGGCCGGGGACGGCGGGATGGCGGCGACAGGCACGGGCCAGGGCGCGGCCCGCGACCTCGGCGTCGGCTGGAAGGTATCGCCGAGCGTCGTCGCCCCGGCCGGGGCCACGATCACGCTGGCCGACATCGGCGGCCCGGGCGTGGTCCGGCACATCTGGCTGACCGTTCACCCGGCCTGGTGGCGGCGGATGGTCCTGCGTGCCCACTGGGACGGCGAGCAGGACCCGGCCGTGGTGGTGCCGCTGGGCGACTTCTTCGGCCAGGGCTGGGCCGAGTACGCGCCGCTTAGCTCGCAGTTCATCACGGTGGCCCCGCACGGCGGCCTCAACTCCTACTGGCCAATGCCGTTCCGGCGACGGGCGGTGCTGTCGCTCGAGAACCTCTCCGCGGACGCCGCCGTCGTGTACTACCAGGTCGACTACACCCTCCAGGACGTGCCGGGCCAGGCCGCCTACCTGCACGCCGAGTGGCAGCGCAGCTGGCCGGTCGGCGCGGACGCGATCCACACGATCGTCAGCGACGTCCAGGGCCGTGGCCACTACGCCGGCACCTACCTGGCGGCGGGCGTCACCTACCCCGGCTGGTGGGGCGAGGGCGAGGTCAAGTTCTACCTCGACGACGACGAGGAGTTCCCGACCATCTGCGGTACCGGCACCGAGGACTACTTCGGCGGGGCCTACAACTGGGACGTGCCAGGAGCGGGCTACACCACCTACTGCAGCCCCTACCTGGGCCTGCACCAGGTGACCCGGCCGGACGGGCTGTACCAGGCGCAGCAGCGGTTCGGCATGTACCGCTGGCACGGCCCCGATCCGGTCCACTTCGCGACATCGCTGCGGGTCACCGTCCAGGACCTCGGCTGGCGGCGCGACGGCCGCTACCTGCCGCGGCGCGACGACCTGGCGTCGACCGCGTTCTGGTACCACGAGGCCCCCGGCGGCCGGCCCCGCGCGGCGCTGACCGCCGACCAACTCGAGGTGGGCAGCCTGCCCTAGCGGGCCGGCCTAGAGCTCGGCTCCCAGCGAGCCGAGCAGCCCCGCGCGGGCGTGGTCGAGTGCGGCCTGCATCGCGCCGCGCAGGACCGGCTCGCCGTGGACGGCGGTCGGGACGACCGTGGGCCGGGCCAGGCAGATCCGGGGCACCCCGGCCGCCACCCGGGCGGCGAGCTCGGCTCCGCCGGCGTGACCGACCGGGCCGCCCAGGACCACCAGGCTCGGGTCGAGGACCACGCAGATCGCGGCCACGCCGATGGCCACCCGGTGGGCCACCTCGTCGAGGAACTCCGGGCCGCGCGAGCCGCCCGCCCGCGCGTCCGCGACCGCCGTCGTGACCGCCTCGGCCGCCGAGCCGCCGCCGAAGCCGTGCTCGGTCGCCAGCGCCTGGATCGCCCAGCCGCCCGCCAGGGCCTGCAGGCCCGCCTTTCCCGGGTGCTCGTTCCCCGAGGGGAGCAGCGTCCCGTGCACCGGCATCCAGCCGATCTCGCCCGCCGCCCCGCCACTGCCTCGCAGGACCTGGCCGCCGATGACGGTGGCCAGCCCGAGGCCGCCGCCGATCCAGACCAGGACGAAGTCGTCGCGCTCGGCCGCGGCCCCATCGGCGTGCTCGGCCATCGCGGCCAGGTTCACGTCGTTCTCGATCACCACGGGCGTGTGCAGCGCGTCGCGCAGCCCGTCAAGGACGCCCTCGTGCCAGGTTGGCAGGTTGACCGCCAGCCGGGGGGCGCCGGTGCGCGGGTCAAGGACGCCGGGGCTGCCGATCACCACGGCGGACAGGTCCGTGAGGTCTATGCCGGCGCTCTCGCAGGCCCGGCCGATGGCGTCGCGGACGATGCCGACCGGGTCCTCCGCGCCGTTGGGGTCGACGCTGACGTTGGCCACCCGGTTGCCCGCGACGTCGGCGACAGCCGCGCTGACCATGTCAGACTCCACGTAGAGCCCGGCGACGTAGGCGCTTGACGACACGACGGAGTACAGCGCGGCGTTGGGCCCGCGGCCGCCCGCCTGTTCCCCGGCGATCCGCACCAGGCCACGTTCCTCCAGCCGGGCGAGCATCTGGGAGACGGTCACCTTGGAGACTCCGGTGCGCTCCGACAGCTGGGCCCGGGTCAGTGGTCCCTCGTCAAGCAGCAGCTCGAGCGCGGCCCGGTCGTTCAGCTCACGCAGCAGGCTTGGCGTGCCAGGCTTCAGGCGCGGTTGCGGTACCGGCTGCTGCGATGCCGGGTCATCCATTTCGTCCCCCTCCAGCGGGTCTGTCGCGGCCATAATGGCCGACACCACCTAGTTCGTCCATTGTTAAGATCTGGCAACAGGCCTATCTTATAGGAAACTTTCCAGTTAGTTTCTGTGCCATGGGTCACTGACAAGTCTGACCGGAAGCCCCCCAACGCAGAAGGAGTGCAAGGAGTGGGACTCAGGAAGAGATCGGCCGCGCTGACCGTGGTCGCTGGCGTCGCCGCGGCGGCGCTGGCCATCACCGGGTGCGGATCCAGCGGTTCCAGCGGCACCAGCTCGTCTGGTGGCACGTCATCTGCCCCCTCGACGCTTACCGTCTGGCGCATGGGTGCCTCGGTGCCCGCCCAGGTCACCTGGATGAACGGCGTGGTCACCCAGTTCAAGAAGGACTTCCCCCAGTACGCCAAGACCCAGGTCAAGGTGGACTGGATCCCGTGGAGCGACCGCACGCAAGACTGGAACAACGCGCTGTCCAGCGGCAAGAACATCCCGGACGTCACCGAGCTGGGCAACACTGACACCCCGACCGAGGGCGCCAGCGGCATCCTCGACCCGCTTAACAGCTACCTCAGCAGCTGGTCCGGCAAGCCAGGCCTGGTGCCGGGCATGCTGGCCAACGATACCCAAGACGGCACGACCTACGCCGTGCCGTGGTTCGGCGGCGTGCGCGCCGTGTGGTACCGCACCGACCAGTTCAAGAAGGCGGGCATCACCAGCACGCCCACCACCTGGGCGCAGCTGCTCGCCGACGCGCAGAAGCTGCAGAAGACCTACCCTGGCACCTACGGCTTCGACGCGATCACCAACGACACGAACGCGTTCGCCAGCTTCATCTGGGGGGCCGGCGGCCAGATCGCGACGCAGAGCTCCGGCGGCCAGTGGACCGCCGACCTGACCTCGCCGCAGACCGAGGCCGCGATCAAGTACTACGTCTCGCTGTACTCCACGTACCACCTGTCGCCCTCCAAGTACATCGGCCAGACCGAGCTCGGCAACGCCGGCGCGACGGCCGGCGGCCCGAACGAGGACTTCGGCCTGGGCAAGCTGGACATGTACGTCGACGGCCCGTGGGCCAAGGCGACCCTGCCCAAGAACTCGGTCGACATGGCCAACATTTCCTCCTTCCCGATTCCCAGCCAGAACGGCCCGAACCCGGCGCCGGTCTTCTCGGGTGGGTCTGACCTGGCGGTCTTCAAGACCAGCCCGAACAAGCAGGCGGCCTGGGACCTGATCTCCGTGATGGACAACGTGGCCAACTCCACGTCGTTCGCCAAGCTGTCGGGCTTCTTCCCGCCGTACACCGCGGCCATCTCCGGCGGCGTCTACCCAGGCGACAACTTCATGGCCGGCTTCGCGAAGGCGGCGCTGAACGGCCAGACCGCACCGCTCAACGCCAAGAACTGGCCGACCGCGGACAACGGCAACTACAACATCATCCCGACGATGCTGAAGTCGCTGATGAACGGGGCCTCGTTCAGCTCGACCGTCAGCAAGGCCAATAGCCAGCTGACGACCGTCCTCAACACCGGCAGCGAAAGCTAGCCGCCTGGCCCGCCCATGGTGAACACCGACAAGCGCCGGCCGGGGACCTCGTCCCCGGCCGGCGCCGCCTCCAAGAACCTGCCCGTGAAAGCGACCCAGGGCCGCATCCGGACTCCTGGCCTTACGCCCCGCCAGCGCGTGGCGATCTGGATCCGCCGCCACGGGGTGGCCCCCTACCTGCTGCTGTTGCCCGCCACCGCAATCATCGCATGGCTGGTGCTTTGGCCCTCCATCCAGATCGGCCTGTTCTCCTTCCAGAACTACGGCCTCGCCCAGATCAGCGGCGCGCTGCCCACCCAGTGGATCGGGTTCAGCAACTACACCCAGATCCTGCACGACCCCGAGTTCTGGCTATCGCTGCGGATCAGCCTGCTGTTCGCGCTCGTCGTGGTCCCGCTGACGCTGATCGTCGGCACGCTCGTGGGCCTGCTGCTCTCGCGGCTGGGCAAGAGGATGGCCACGTTCGTCTCCACGGCCGCGCTGCTGGCCTGGGGCACCCCGGCGGTCTCGGGGAGCGTCATCTTCGCCTGGCTGGTCGACCCGGACGGCGGCATCGTCGACTGGACGCTGTCCAAGCTTCCCACCTGGCTCGGCGGCGGCCCGCACTGGTCCGGCTTCAGCTGGGAGAACTCCGTGCTGCCCGCCTACGCGGTGCTCACGGTGCTGCTGGTCTGGACGAGCTACCCGTTCGTCGCGGTCACCGTGCTGGCCGGCCTGCGCACGATGCCGGCCGAGCTTCTCGAGGCGGCCCGGGTGGACGGGGCCGGCCCGTGGACGTCGTTCTGGAAGATCACCTACCCGATGCTCAGGCCGGTCTTCCTGGTCCTGCTGCTGCTGTCGATCATCTGGGACTTCGGCGTCTTCACCCAGCCGTACATCATCACCGAGGCCCCGGGCAACCGGGACGAGTTCAACCTCGGGCTGTATGAGTACTTCCGGGCGTTCACCCAGCCGCCCGCCTACGGCATCGGCTCGGCGGTCGCCTTCATCCTCACGATCATCCTGCTCATCATCTCGGTCGGCTATGTCCGGGCGTCGGTTAAGCAAGGGGTCTTCCGTTGACGATCGCACAGGCACCCGCGGGCACGCGGGGCACTCAAGGCGCACGGCGCGGGTGGGGCGCGGTCTTCACGTCCAAGAGCCTGCGCCGGGCGATACTTAACCTGCTGGGCCTGCTGGTGGCCCTGCTGACGCTGTTCCCCGTGCTGTGGATGATCTCCACGGCGTTCAAGCCGGCCACCGAGATCTACTCGCTGACGCCGCACCCGATCCCGCTGCACCCGACGCTGGCCAACTTCGCGCACGTCCTTTCCGGCTCCGAGATCGGCACGCCGTACTGGAACTTCCTGAAGAACAGCCTCATCGTCACGATCGTGAGCGTCGCCGCGTCGTCGCTGCTCGCGCTGCTGGCCGCGATCGCGCTCGGCCGGTTCCAGTTCAGGTTCCGCACGATCTACCTGGTCATGCTGCTGATCGTGCAGATGCTGCCGCAGCAGGCGCTGGTCATCGCGCTGTTCATCGACTTCCGCCCGCTGAACCTGCTGGACAGCCTGACCGGCCTCGTCCTGGTGTACGCGGCCTTCGCGCTGCCGGTCACGATCTGGATGCTGCGCAACTTCGCCGCCACCGTCCCGCGCGAGCTTGAGGACGCGGCGGCGATCGACGGGGCCGGGGCGTGGACCATCTTCTCGCGCATCCTGCTCCCGCTCATCTCGCCCGGCCTCGTCGCCACCAGCGTGTTCGCGTTCATCTTCGCCTACAACGAGTTCGTGTTCGCCCTGACGTTCATCGGCCCGGATACCTCCAAGTTCACCCTGCCGCTGTTCGTCCAGTACTTCCAAGGCCACACCACCGGCGGTACCGACTGGGGCGCCATCATGGCCGCCTCGACCCTCTTCACCATCCCGGTCCTCGCGTTCTTCCTGATCATCCAGCGCCGCCTCGCAAGCGGGCTGGTGGCGGGCGCGGTGAAGGGATGACAACCCTGGAGCCCGACATCGACCCCTCGCTCGCCACCCTGGCCGACGCTGTCCTCATCCCGCCCTTCTACGGCACCACCCCGCCCGAATGGATCCTCGACGCACTCGGCCGCGGACTGGCCGGCGTCACCCTGTTCGGCAACAACGTCACTGGTGACATCTCGAGCCTGACCGCCGCCCTCCGGGCCGCCGCTGGCGCGGAGCCGGTCATCGCCATCGACGAGGAGGGCGGTGACGTCACCCGGGTCGCCTACGCCAAGGGCAGCCCCTATCCGGGCAATGCCGCGCTCGGCGTGGTTGACGACGTGGCGCTGACCCGGGACGTGTACGCCGCGATGGGCGCCGACCTGCACCGGCTCGGGATCAACACCAACCTGGCACCCTGCGCGGACGTGCTTGCCCGCGACGGCAGCCCGGTGATCGGCACCCGGTCGTTCGGCCCTGACCCGCTGCTCGCCGCCCGGCACGTCGCCGCGGCGGTCGAGGGCCTGCAAGCGGCGGGCGTCGCCGCGTGCGCCAAGCACTTCCCCGGGCACGGCAGCACGTCGGCCGACTCGCACCGGGTGCTGGCCACGATCTCCGGCTCGCTCGCGGAGATCCGCCGCCGGGACCTGCCGCCGTTCGAGGCGGCCATAACGGCGGGCACCTGGTGCCTCATGCCCGGCCACCTGCGGGTCCCCGAGCTCACCGGGGACCTGCCCGCGACGCTGTCGCCGGCCGCCGTCACCGGCCTGCTGCGCGGTGAGCTCGGCTTCACCGGGACCGTGATCTGCGACGCGCTGGAGATGAAGGCCGCGAGCGCGGTCTTCGGCATCCCTGAGGCGGCGGTGCTCGCGGTCATCGCCGGGGTGGACCTGCTGTGCCTCGGCCGGGATACCGATGAGGAAATGTACCAGGCGGTCCGGGTCGCGCTGGCGGACGCGGTGACGTCCGGCCGGCTGCCCGGCTCCCGGCTCGAGGACGCCGCCGCCCGGGTCGCGGCCCTGCGCGCCCGGCTGCAAGAGGCACGAGTCGCCCGCCCCGACGGCCCGGCTGGCGACGGCCCGGCTGGCGACGGCCTGGCCAGCGACAGCATCGGGCTGGTCGCGGCGCGGCGCGCGCTGCACGGGTCCGGGTCCATCCCTGCCCGGCTGGCAGACCCGCTCGTCATCGAGGTCGAGCCGGAGGAGAACATCGCGGCGGGCCGGTTCACCTGGGGCTTTTCCCACTGGTCGGCCGTCCGCCGGATTGATCCCGCGGACGCCAACGGCTCCGGCGACGGCGCAGCCCTGGCCGACATCGTGCACGCGGCCGCCGGGCGCTCACTGGTGCTCGCCGTCCGGGACGCCGCCAGCGCACTGCCCCTGGTCACCGGCCTGCTCTCGGCCCGGCCCGACATGATCATCGTGGAGATGGGCGTGCCGAGCTGGACACCACCGGAAGGCACGCCCTACCTGGCGACCTACGGCGCGTCCCGTGCCTGCGCGCTGGCGGCGGCCGAGGCCCTCGGCCTGGCCTGACCGGCAGGGCACGGGTGCCGCTGCGGCACCCGCGCCCTGCCGCCGCTTCTGCTTTAGACGGCGACCAGGTCGCAGACGAAGATGAGGGTCTCGTTCGGCTTGATCACGCCGGCCGCGCCGCGACTGCCGTAGCCGAGGTCAGGCGGGATGACGAGCTGTCGGCGGCCGCCGACCTTCATGCCCTGGACACCCTGGTCCCAGCCGGGAATGACCTGGCCGACACCGAGCTGGAACCGCAGCGGCTCGCCGCGGTTCCAGCTCGCGTCGAACTCCTCGCCGGTTGAGAAGGCGACGCCCACGTAGTGCACCTCGACGGTGTCCCCGGCCTTGGCGACCGGGCCATCACCTTCCCAGATGTCGGTGACTTCCAGCGCCTTGGGCGGGGTGCCGCCGGGGAAGTCGACCTCTGGCTTGCTGATGCTCATGTACTCCCGGCCTTCCTCGTGCCGTTACGTCTGAACGTGCGATTGCATTCCACCCTATGCGGCGTTCAAGCCACGGGAGCGGATACTGAGCGATCAGCGGCCCTTGCCTGCCGTAAGCGCGGCCCTAGCCGGCGGCGGCCAGGACCGGCCAGCAGACCTCGACGCGGCTGGTCGACTCCTCGGCGCTATCCAGGCCGGTCAGGTAGTACTCCCTGATCGGGCCGTCGACGCCGATGACCCGCTCGGCGACAGCCTCGCCCAGGGCCGCGTACGTCCGGTCGATGCTCTCCACGCTGCCCGCGTGGACGGCCACGGCGGCGTCGATCGGCTCGATCTCCGTCACCACCGCGCGGCCCAGGCCGTGCCCGCAGCACGCCGGGCATACCCCGGCGGTCTCGATGGGCGCGAACACCGTGACCCTGGCCCGCTCAAGCTCGAAGAAGTCGCCGGGGTACAGCGCGCCGAAGCACCCGGCCTGCTTGAGCCCGCCCGCCGCGAGCGCTCCCGACAGGTCGGCCAGGACGCCGGTCACCCAGGGCAGGAAGTCATCCACCGTCACGACCTCGGCGATGGCCAGCGCGGTCACCGCCGGGATCGCGCGCAGCTCGACCTGCGGCAGCGCCGCCGGTCCCGACAACAGCGCGCGCAGGCTGGCGACCGACGCCTGGACCTGGGCCAGCTGCTGCTCCATGCGGGCCAGGTGGGCGCCGATCTCCGCGTTCCTGCCCGCGGCGTCGGGGGCGGACAGGACCGCCTTGATGCCGTCCAGGGGCATCCCCAGGTCGCGCAGCCGCCGGATGACCTGGGCGGCGGCAACCTGGCTGGCGTCGTAGGAGCGGTAGCTCGTGTAGGGGTCTACGGCGGCAGGCTCAAGCACGCCCACGTCGTGGTAATGCCGCAGCGCCTTGATGCTCAGGTGGGTCATCCGGGAGAAGTCCCCGATGGTCAGCAGCGTCGCCATGGCTCAGTATCAACCTTCCCTGGGCTGGCGGGAGCCGGATGGCGCCCGCGAGATAATAAGGGACAGGGCCGCCACGCCCAGCAGCAAGGCGCCCAGCTCGGCCGCGCTCCAGCCGAACGAGGCCGCCATCCCCCGCGGCGCCAGGCCGTAGAAGACGATGCCGGTCAGCGCGACGCCGATCGCGTTGCCGACCTGCTGGGCGGTGGACAAGGCCCCGGAGACGGACCCGGCGGTCTTCGGGCTGGCGTGCGACAGCGCGGTGGTGGTCAGCGGGGTGATGCACAGCCCCTGCCCGGCCCCGAGCACCGCCAGCGGCGGCAGGAAGGCGGCCAGCGGCCCGCCGGTCCCCCAGTCCCAGGCGGCCAGCGCGAGCAGGCAGTCGCCGAGCGCGGCGGCCAGCGCTCCCGTGAAGATCACCCAGCGCCCGAACCGCACGATGAGCGCGGGCGCGGGCAGCGAGGTGGCCAGGTAGCCCGCGGCCAGCACGGAGAACACCTCGCCCGAGGCGATCGGGCTCAGCCCCCGTCCCTGCTGCAGGTACAGCGCGATCACCAGGTAGCCGGCCGCCTGCTGGCACCAGAAGAGCACCTGCACGGTCAGCCCGGCGCGCAGCGGCCGCACCGCGAAGATCGCCGGATCGAGCAGCGGCTGCCCGCCGCGCCGCCCGACCGCCCGCAGCCACCAGCCGAAGCCAGCGAGCAGCACCGGGCCAGCGGCCAGGGACTCCAGGGACCAGGCGGGCCAGCCGTCGGCGCGGCCGATCGACAGCGGCAAGACGATGGCCACGAGCGCGGCGGTAAGCAGCGCCACGCCCACCAGGTCCAGCCGGCCCCGGCCGGCGCCACAAGACTCGGGTACCAGCCACCGCGCCGCCACCACCGCCGCCAGGCTCACAGGCACGTTGACCCAGAAGATGGCGCGCCAGCCGAGCCCGCCGAGGTTCGCGCCGATCAGCAGCCCGCCGATCAGCTGGCCGCCCGCCGCCGCCAGGCCCATGACCAGCCCGTAGGCGGTGATCGCCCGCACCCGGTCCGGCCCGCTGTAGGCGATGCCGATGATGGAAAGCACGTTCGGCGCCATGATCGCCGCGGCCGCCCCCTGGGCCAGCCTGGCGGCGACGAGGAACCCCGTGTCCGGGGCGAGGGCGCACAGCGCCGAGGTGACGGCGAAGGCCGCGATCCCCAGCGTGAACATCCGCCTGCGGCCGTACAGGTCGCCGAGCCTGCCCCCGGTGACCAGGAGGCAGGCGCTGGTCAGGGCGTAGCCGGCCACCACCCACTCGATGGCGGCCGCGCTGGCGTGCAGGCCGCGCTGGATGTCAGGCAGCGCCACGTTGATCACGAAGAAGTCGAGGACGTAGACGAACGGGCCGCACAGCAAGACGGCCAGCGGCGCCCACTTGGCACTGGTACTGCCGCGCGCCTGCGGCTGGCCGAGGGAGGCTTCGTTCTGGCTCATTGTGGTCATGAGGGCGACGCTCCGGCCTCCCCTTACAGGAGAGTCAAGCCGGACTCGCGGCCACTGCCCTTCGGCCGGCCCGCGGCCGCGCGGCAATCGGGACAAATGCGCCGGTTAAGGAACGGGCCCCGGTGGCGATTGCGTAAGATCCTGAGGCGCACGCGGCGATACTGAGGGCGGCTTACCCGCTCCGCTCCCGGCCCAGGGGCGCCCGCTTACCCCGCAGAGAAAGGCGCAGCCATGACGGCCGACCAGCCACCGGCACAAGGCGAGCCCGCCAGCGCGGGCACGCGCGCGCCGCTGCCGTTCGACATGACGGTGGCCCACCAGGCCCGAATGTATGACTACCTGCTTGGCGGCAAGGACAACTACGCGGCTGACCGGGCGGCGGCCGAGGCGCTGCTGCGGCTGTCACCTCAGATGGCCTTCACCGCGCGGGCGAACCGGGCGTTCCTCGGCCGGGTGATCCGCTACCTCGCCGCCGAGGCCGGCATCCGCCAGTTCCTCGACATCGGCACCGGCATACCCACGGCGGGCAACACCCACGAGGTCGCCCAGGCCATCGCCCCGCAGTCCCGGGTCGTCTACGTGGACTACGACCCCGTCGTCCTGGCCCACGCCCGCGCCCTGCTGACCAGCGGCCCGGCCGGGGCCACCGAGTACATCGACGCGGACCTGCGCGACACTCACGCCATCCTCGGGCAGGCCGCACGGCTGCTTGACTTCACCCGCCCGGTCGCGGTCACCCTGCTCGCGGTGCTCCACGTCATGCCCGGCTCCGACGACCCGCACGCGATCGTGGCCACGGTGATGGACGCCGTCCCGCCGGGCAGCTACCTGGCCATCTCTCATCTCGGGGCCGAGTTCTACGATCCGGGCACGCGCGATGAGGTGGAGGAGATCCTGCGCGACCAGAGCCAGCAGCAGTACACCGGCCGCAGCCGCGAGGAGGTGGCCCGGTTCTTCGACGACATGGACCTGGTGGCGCCCGGGCTGGTGCCGGTCGAGGAATGGCGCCCTGAGCCCAGGGCCGGCCAGGCAGGCAGGTCGGCCCTGTGGTGCGGGGTGGGCCGCAAGCGCTTAGGCGATGCGGGTGAGCGGACCGGTTTCCGCCAGGGCCGGCCGCCGGTAGCCGAGCAGCGGCAGGCAGCTCAGGGCGATGCCGACGACGATCGCCAGGCCGCCGCCGACCTGGCGCGGCCCGTACGGGTCGCCGAAGGCGACGATCCCGATCGCCGCGCCGACCAGCGGCTCGAGGTTGAGGAAGGCGCCGGCCACCTCGGCCGAGACCTTCTTCTGCCCGAAGGCGAACAGGCTGAACGGGATGAGGGTCCCGCAGGCGGCCAGGGCGATGGTGGCGCCGATGGCGCCCGCACTCGGGTGCGCGGCGGGCAGGTGCTCGCTCGCCGCCAGCGGCAGCGCGCCCAGCGTGGCCCCGAGGAACTGCACGGCGGTCAGCGCGATCGGGTCCCTGCCGACAAGCAGCCGCCCCTGCGCGACCGTCACCGACGCCGCGATCACGGTCGCGACCAGGACCAGCAGGTCCCCCGACGGGGTGGCTCCGTGCCCCTGCCCGCCGGCGATCAGGCCGACGCCGGCCAGCGACAGCGCGAACCCCGCCCAGGCGACCGGGCGGGCCACGGCGCCCCGCCAGACGGCGGCGATGACCGCCACCAGGATCGGGGTCGCCCCGATGATCAGGGAGGCGTGGGTGACGCTTGTGCGGGCCAGGCCGTCGTTCTGGACCGCGACCGAGCATCCGTAGCCGATCGCTCCCGAGGCCGCGATGGGCAGCGTGAGCGCCTTGCGGAGGTTGCCGCTGCGGTAGGCGATGACCAGCAAGACGATGGCGGCCAGCCCGAACCGGGCGACGGTCAGCCAGCCGGGGGCCAGCCAGGCGAGTGCCATCTTGGACAGCGGTACGGACGTGCCCCAGGCGACTCCTGCAGTGATGAGCGCGGCGACTGCGCCGCGACGACTTGAGATGTTTTTCACACATCCATGATGCCTTTCGGTCGGCTAACGATTTTGCCTGGAGCGCGGCCTGCTTAATAAAATTTCGTAATATGGCCATCAAACTTGACGAAGTTGACATAAAGCTGCTCGCCGCGCTACAAGCCGACGCCGACCGCACCAACGTACAGCTCGCCAGGCTGACCGGCCTGTCCCCCGCCGCGACGCTGCACCGGGTCCGGGCGCTGAAGGACTCGGGCGTGATCCGCATCATCCGCGCGCACATCGACCCGCAGGCCGCGGGGTTCGCCCTGCAGGTGTTCGTGACGGCCACGCTGACCAGGCATGACCCGCGCCACGCGCACGTCTTTGACGAGCAGATCCGCGCGCTGCCGCAGATCATCTGGGCCGACAGCATCGCCGGGGAGACCGACTACCTGCTGTCGATCGTCGCCCACGACGTGGCCGAGCTCCAGCAGGTGCTGTCCCGGCTGACGGCCCGGGGGGCGCGGCTCATCACCTACCTGCGACTGGCCGAGGTCAAGGCCGCGTCCCCTATCCCGCTGGGGCCAACCCCGGTGCCCGCCACCCCGCGCAGCCCCAGGAGCCACCCGGCGGACTCGTGACGCGCCGGGCAGCGAGAGCCAGCTGCCCAGCCCAGCCGCGTCCCGCCTGCCCAGCCCGGCAGCGTCCCAGCGGCCCAGTCCAGCCGCGCCGCGGTCGCGTCCCGCCCAGCCGCGTCCCAGCCGCGTCCCGGTTGCGCCCCAGCCGCGCCCCGGTTGCCACATTTAATGAAAATGATTACCATAACGATGTTCATCTAGCTGCGTCGCCGCCAGCGCGGGGCGCTTCCCCGAACGGGAGTACAGACAGTCATGCGAGCTCACGTCGGCCTGCCCACACTGACGGCCTGGAGGACGGCCCTGCCCGTCGCGGCGGTGCTGAGCGCCGCGCTGGCGGCCGGCGGCTGCGCCGGCACGGCCTCGGGCGGCACAGCGGCCGCGGGCAGCGGAAGCGGCCATAGCGCCGGCCTCATCGAGGCCATCGGGGCCGAGAACGAGTACACCAGCGTAATCGCGCAGGTCGGCGGGAAGTACGTGCACGCCGACGCGATCCTGAGCAACCCCAACACCGACCCGCACACGTTCGAGGCCAGCCCGGCGGTCGCCAGGGAGATCGGCGCGGCCAGGCTCATCGTGCAGAACGGGGTCGGCTACGACCCATGGGCGACCACCATTGAGAACGCCGCACCGAGCGGCAGCCGCAAGGTCATCAACGTGCAGCAGCTGCTGGGCCTGCCCGACAGCACGCCCAACCCGCACCTGTGGTACAAGCCCACCACCATGCCCGCGGTGGCCAGCGCCATCGCCACCGACCTGGGCCAGATCGACCCCGCCCACGCGTCGTACTACAAGGCGAACGCGGCCACCTTCATCGCCAGCCTGGCCCCGTGGAACCAGGCCATCGCGGCCTTCAAGGCGAAGTACGCCAACACCCCGGTAGCGACCACCGAGCCAGTGGCCGACTACATGCTGCAGGCCGCCGGGACGGACAACCTCACGCCGTGGACGTTCCAGGCCGACGTCATGAACGGCGTGGACCCCTCGCCGCAGGGCGTGTCGATCGAGCAGAACCTGTTCAAGCAGCACAAGGTCAAGGTGTTCGTCTACAACCAGCAGGTCACCGACCCGCTGACCGAGTCGTTCATCAAGGACGCGCAGGCGGCGGGCATCCCGGTGATCGGGGTCTACGAGACGATGCCCACCCCGGGGTACGACTACCAGAGCTGGATGGAGGCCGAGGTGAACGCGCTGGACAAGGCAGTCGCCGACCACGTCTCGACGCAGAAGCTTTAGCGCTGGCTCCCAGCGGCACGGGCAAAGGGCCACGCCCGCCCGCGGGAAACGCGAGCCCGGTCCAAGCGGCGGGACCGGGCTCGCGCCGCGTCCCGGGTGGTCAGGCCCCGATGTAGCTCATGACGTGCTTGACCCGGGTGTAGTCCTCCAGGCCGTACATGGACAGGTCCTTGCCGTAGCCGGAGTGCTTGAACCCGCCGTGCGGCATCTCGGCGACGATCGGGATGTGCGTGTTGATCCAGACCGCGCCGAAGTCCAGCCGCTTGGCCATCCGCATCGCCCGGCCGTGATCCCTCGTCCAGACGCTGCTCGCCAGCCCGTACCGGACGTCGTTGGCCCAGCGAACCGCCTCATCCTCGTCGGTGAAGCGCTGGACGGTGATCACCGGGCCGAAGATCTCGTCCTGGATCATCTCGTCCCGCTGCCCGAGGCCGGACACGACCGTCGGCTCGAACAGGTAGCCGGGGCCCTCGATCGCGTGCCCGCCGGCCACGACAGAGGCATGCGCAGGCACGCGATCGAGGAAGCCGCGAACCCGGGCGAGCTGGCCGGGGTTGTTCAGCGGGCCGTAGTACGCCTCGGGCACGTCCAGGCCACCGGTCACGGTGGCCCGGGCGCGGGCCGCCAGCGCGTCGGCGAGGTCCGCCGCGATGCGCGGCCCGGCAAGCACCCGGGTGGCCGCCGTGCAGTCCTGGCCCGCGTTGAAGTAGCCCGCGCCCGCGATGCCCTCCGCGGCGGCCGCCACGTCAGCGTCGTCGAAGACCACGACCGGCGCCTTGCCCCCGAGCTCCAGGTGGACGCGCTTGAGGTCGTCGGCGGCCGCCCGGGCGACCTCCATGCCCGCCCGCACCGAGCCGGTGATCGAGACCATCGCCGGGATCCGGTTGGCCACCAGCGACCGGCCGGTGTCCCGGTCGCCGCACACGACGTTCAGCACGCCGGGCGGGAAGAACTCGGCCGCCACCTCGGCCAGCAGCAGGGTGGACGCCGGCGTTGTGTCCGACGGCTTCAGCACCACGGTGTTCCCGGCCACCAGCGCCGGGCCGATCTTCCACACCGCCATCATCAGCGGGTAGTTCCACGGCGTCACCTGCGCGCACACGCCCAGCGGCTCACGCCGGATCATCGAGGTATGGTCGGCCATGTACTCCCCGGCCGACCTGCCCTCGAGCACCCGTGCGGCCCCGGCGAAGAAGCGCAGGTGGTCAACGGACGGCGGGATCTCGTCGGTCCGGCAGAACGCGACGGGCTTGCCGGTGTTGCGGCTCTCCGCCTCGACGAATTCCTCGGCCCGCCGCTCGATGGCGTCGGCGAACTGGTACATCGCCCGGCTGCGCTCCTTGGGCGTGGCGTCTCGCCATGACTCGAACGCCGTGGCGGCGGAGCGCAGCGCCTCGTCCACGTCGGCGGCCGACGACACCGGGGCCTGCGCGTACACCTGGCCGGTGCTGGGGTCAACGACGTCGCTGTAGCCGCCATCGTGGGGGTCGACGTGCTTGCCGTTGACGAAGTTACGCAGCCGTTCGCGGGCCATCCCAGCCTCCTGATGCATTGCCATCTCCGAGCCCCGCGGGCCGGATGCCGCCTGCGGCCCGTGGCGTCATGCCCGTACCCGCGGCGTCATGCCCGAGGACACGGCGCGTGAGTACTATCGAGCTTCGCAGAGCCAGAGCGCGCGGACAAGCGAATCCGTGTTAAATTACATCATCCGCTACGAAATCAGTTGACAGAGTGGCCTGGCCACGCAGAGCATGGAAGAGCGGCTCGAGAGCGCCGCCCGGAAGGACGTGATACCCCCGTGGCACATAGCCCGCGTACTGTTCGCGGCGTCGCGCCCGCCCCGCCCATTGTCCTCGATGACACATCCAAGCGGATCATCGAGCAGCTCCAGGACGATGGCAGGCAGTCCTACGCGGCGATCGGCAAGGCGGTCGGCCTGTCCGAGGCGGCGATCAGGCAGCGCGTCCAGCGCCTGCAGGAAGCCGGGGTGATCCAGATCGTCGCGGTGACCGATCCGCTGACGCTGGGCTTCGCCCGGCAGGCGATGATCGCGGTGAAGTGCGAGGGAGACCTGCAGGATGCCGCAGACAGCCTCGCGGCCATCGAGGAGATCGACTACGTGGTGATCACCGCGGGGTCTTTCGACCTGCTCTGCGAGGTGGTCTGCGAAGACGATGATCATCTACTCGAAGTGCTCAGCCACGTACGTACCGTGCCCAACGTGACGTCCACCGAGACGTTTGTCTACCTCAAGCTGCGCAAGCAGACCTACTCATGGGGAACGCGATAGCCATGACAGAAATTGACCTCCAGCAAGCCGCCAAGGATCACCTCTGGCTGCACTTCACCCGGATGTCCAGCTACCAGTCCGGCGACGTGCCGGTGATCGTGCGCGGCGAGGGCGCCTACGTCTACGACGACAAGGGCAAGCGCTACCTGGACGGGCTGGCCGGCCTGTTCGTCTCCATGGCCGGGCATGGCCGGACCAAGATCGCCGAGGCCGCCGCCCGGCAGGCCTCCGAGCTCGCCTACTTCCCGCTGTGGTCCTACGCCCACCCGGCGGCGATCAAGCTGGCGAGCAGGATCGCCGACCTCGCGCCGGGCGACCTGAACCGCGTCTTCTTCACCACCTCGGGCTCGGAGGCGGTCGAGTCGGCGTGGAAGCTGGCCAAGGCGTACTTCAAGCAGAAGGGCGAGCCAAGCAGGTACAAGGTCATCAGCCGCGACCTCGCCTACCATGGCACGTCCATGGGCGCGCTGGCCGTGACCGGCCTGGCCGACATCAAGCCCGACTTCGAGCCGCTGCCGCCGGGCGGCGTCCGGGTGCCGAACACCAACTTCTACCGTGCACCCGACTTCGTCAGCCAGGACCTGGAGCAGTTCGGGATCTGGGCCGCCGACGAGATCGAGCGGGCGATCCTGCGCGAGGGCCCGCAGACCGTGGCCGCCGTCTTCGTTGAGCCGGTGCAGAACTCCGGCGGCTGCTTCCCGCCGCCTCCCGGCTACTTCCAGCGGGTCCGCGAGATCTGCGACAGGTACGGCGTGCTGATGGTCTCCGACGAGGTCATCTGCGCGTTCGGCCGGCTCGGCTACTACTTCGGCGCGACCCGCTACGGGTACCTGCCGGACATCATCACGTTCGCCAAGGGCGTCACCTCGGGCTACTCGCCGCTGGGCGGCATGGTCGTCCGCGACGAGGTCATGGAGCCATTCCTTTCCGGCACGTCGACCTTCCTGCACGGCATCACGTTCGCCGGGCACCCCGTGTCCGCCGCGGTCGCGCTGGCCAACCTCGACATCTTCGAGGAAGAGGACCTGCTCGGCAACGTCCGCAAGAACGAGGCCGGCTTCCGCGCCACCCTGGAGAAGCTCACGGACCTGCCGATCGTGGGCGAGGTCCGGGGCGCGGGCTACTTCTACGGCATCGAGCTGGTCAAGGACAAGGCCACGAAGGAGACCTTCGACGACGACGAGTCCGAGCGGCTGCTGCGCGGCTTCCTGTCGCACGCCCTGTTCGACGCCGGCCTGGTCTGCCGTGCCGACGACCGCGGCGACCCGGTCATCCAGCTCGCCCCGCCGCTGATCTGCACCCAGCAGCACTTCGACGAGATCGAGCAGATCCTGCGGGCCACGCTGACCGAAGCCTGGAAGCGCCTGTAGTTCCCGGCATAACGGCCGGCGGCTCGCGTCGCCAGGCGAGCCACCGGCCGTTATGACCCCCCAATGGGTGTCACGTAATCTCTTGCCAGCACCCACGGCCTAACGTGATCACGATGTAGCATCCGGTCAGCTCTTGAGATCCGGCAGCGCGGCCCGGCCGCGCGGGAGGCGGCTGGTGCAAGCGAGGACATCGTGACCACGCCCATGGGCGAGCGAAGAGACAACCTTCCGACCGAGGTCACGCGCTTCATCGGCAGGAAGACCGAACTGGCCGTCATCGCCCTGGCGCTTGAGACCTACCGCCTGGTCACCCTGCACGGGCCGGCGGGCGTCGGCAAGACCCGGCTGGCCGTGCAGGCCGCGGCCGGCGTCGTCGCCACGTTCGGGCAGCGGGCCTGGCTGGTCCAGCTGTCCGGGCTGCGCGATCCCGGCCTGCTCGCCCGCGAGGTAGCCAAGTCGCTTGGCCTGCCCGATGATCGCGCCGCGAGCCCGGCCGCGGCGCTGGCGCGGCAGCTGGCGGAATCGGAGCTGCTCCTCGTCCTCGACACCTGCGAGCACCTTACTGACGCCTGCGCGCGGCTCGCGCAGGAGCTGCTCGACGCCTGCCCCGACCTGCGCATCCTGGCGACCAGCAGGCAGCCGCTTGGCGGCGCAGGCGAGCACGTTGTGCCTGTCTTCCCGCTGGACACCACCACCCCCAGGTCAGACGGCGTGGAGCTGTTCGTGGACCGCGCGCGGTCGGTCGTGCCTGGATACACGCTGACCGCTACGAGCTCAGCGGCCGTGGTCAGGCTCTGCCGCAAGCTCGACGGCATCCCGCTGGCGATCGAGCTTGCGGCGGTCCGGCTGCGGTCCATGTCGGCCGACGAGATCGCCGACCGGCTTGAGGACCGGTTCCGCATCCTGGGCACCGTCAGGGCGACCACCGGCCGGCACCGGACGCTGCGCGCGGCCGTCGACTGGAGCTACGGCTTGTGCACCGCGACCGAGCAGCGGCTGTGGGCGCTGCTTTCCGTCTTCCCCGGCGAGTTCGACGCCGCGGCGGCCGCGGCGGCCGGCGGCGAGGAGGCGCGTGACGCGCTCGCCCGGCTGGCCGACAAGTCGATCGTCGTCCCGCTGAGCGGCACGGGTGCCGCCCCTGAGCGGTACCGGCTGCTCGACACCATGCGGGAATTCGGGGCCGGGCTGCTCCCCGAGGCCGGGTGGCGGGACGCCCGCCGTCGTCACCGCGACCACTTCCTGGCGCTGGCCCAGCGGGCGGCCGCGCAGGCCGCCGGCCGCGACCAGGTCCGCTGGATGGCCTGGGTCCGCCGCGAGCGGGACAACCTGCGGGCCGCCCTCGACTACAGCTTCACCACCCCGGGCGAGGGACGCGCCGGCGTCCGGATGACGCTCGCCCTGCGCTGCTACTGGCTGATGCTCGGTGCGTTCGGCGAGGGAGCGCACTGGCATGAGCTCGCGGCCGCGGCCAGCCAGGGAACCAGCGACCACGCTTGGGCCCTGTACGGCGGCGGCTTCCTCGCCGCCCAGCAGGGCGACCTGGCCGCCGCGGCCGCACTGCTTGACCGGGCCACCGCCGCCGCGCTGCTTGACCCGGCCACCCCCGGAACGCTGCTTGACCCGGCCACCCCCGGTATGGCTGTCCCAGGCGACGCGGCAGTCCTAGGCCACACAGCTAGCCCAGGCGACACAGCTGTCCCAGGCGACACAGCTATCCCAGATGACACAGCTATCCCAGACGACACAGCTGTCCCAGGCGACGCGGCAGGCCCGGGCGGCGCGAGCCGGCCCGACCGGCTGCTGGCGGCGTGCATCGCGGACGCGCGGGGAGCGGTGGCCTTCTACGGCGGCGACAACGAGGCGGCGCTTGAGCGCTTCACCGGCGCGCTTGCCGGCTTTACGGAAGCTGGCTTCGGCGACCCGCTTGCGCTGGTCTGCTACAGCCGGCTGGCATCGGCCTGCCTGCTGGCACTCGACATCGGCCGGGCGATCGAGCTGTGCCAGGAGTGCATCCGCCGGTGCGACGAGGCCGGCGAGCAATGGGCCCGCAGCACCGCCGTATGGGTCCGGGGGGCCGCTCACTGGCTATCGGGGGACAACGAGTCGGCGATCAGCGATGCCCTGGCCTCGCTGGCGGTCAAGGAGGCACAGGGCGACCGGCACACGGCGACGATGTGCCTCGACCTGATCGCGATCTCGCTGGCCGCGCGGGGCGCCTCGGCCGCCGACTTCACCCGGTCCGCCGAGCTGTACGGGGCCGGGGACGCGATGTGGGACCTGCTCAACGCGCCGCTGCAGATGGGCCCGGCGTACGCCGAGTTCCGCAAGGACGCCGCGGCCAGGTGCCGTGCCGTGCTGGGCGATGAGACGTTTGAGGCGGCGCTGCGGCGCGGCCTGGCGATGTCGCTGGCCGAGGCGGCCGCCCTGGCCCGCAGCGAGGCCGCGATCGCCGGGCCCGCCCCGCCGAGGCCGCTCACCCGGCGTGAGCGGCAGATCGCCGTCCTGGTCGCCCGGGGCATGGCCAACCGGGAGATCGCCGAGCAGCTCATCTTGTCCAAGCGCACGGTCGACTCCCACATCGAGCACATCTTCGCCAAGCTGGGCTTCAGCTCCCGCACCCAGCTGGCTGACTGGCTCGGCCTCCAGGCCTGAGCCGGGGCGGGCTGGCCGGGCTTCGCCCTGGGCTACCCGGGGCAGGCCTCGCCGGGGGCGGGCAAGCTCGCGTGCCCGGCCAGGCATCTCCAGCCTTCCGGCGCGCGAATCCACGTCTGCGTGAGGCGCAGGTGAAAGGCCTGGTCACGGCCATGCCTGGACGCCTCGTCGATCACCGCGGCCGTCAGCACGGCGGTGTCTCCCGCGACCGCCACCTGGATCCCGTCAAGGCGCTGCGAGCGCCAGCGCAGGTCCCCCCGGGTGTTGCCGGCGATGTAGTCCTCATAACCGAGGACCTCGCCCCGGAAGGTGGTCCACTGCAGGGCGGGGTGCATCAGCGAGCGCAGGGCCGCCTCGTCCCCCGCGGCCAGCGCGGCCGCGCGACGCTGGGCCGCCGCGGCCACCTCGTGCTGCGCGTCCTGCGCGGGCACGTGGTCGCGGGGCAGGTCGCCCACTAGGCCACGCTCGCTCGCGCCGTGACCAGTGGCGGTCCCGCGATCCCGCCAACGGCCGCTGTCCGGCCAGGCCTCATCGGCACGGCCCTCCTCCCTGGGGCCGGTCCCGGCCACGGCCGGCCGGGAGAACCGCCCGCGTCCATCATCGCCCGAAGCCGGGCGGGGCAGTACCCCCGGGCATGCCGCCCGTCCGGGACTCGGAGCGCCTAGTAGCATGAGGGCGCGGCCGATCAGCTCACTGACCGCCATGCCGCGGCCGTGCGCGAGGCGGCGGCGCTCCCGCTGGCCGCGCCGGACGAAATGCTGAGGGTCTCATCGCATGCTGGTGACGCTGGGACGGGTCGTCGTGGGACTCGTGTCCGCCGCCGTGGCCCTGGCGGCCGTCCGCTCGGCGCTGCGCACGATCGTCGTGCCGCGCGGCGTCCCCGACCGTCTCACCCGGGTCGTCTTCCTGGTCCTGGACGTGCCGACCGCCTGGTGGGCCGGGCGCGCGTCCTGTCCGGCTGAGCTGGACCGGCGCACCGCCGGCCTGGCCACTCGCCTGCTGCTCGCGCTCCTGGTTACCTGGCTCGGAGCGATCTGGCTGGCCGGGGCGGGCGTGCAGTGGGCGCTGGGCAGCGGCTCTGCCGGGTCGGCGTTCGGTGCTTCTGCATCGGCGCTGACCACCCTCGGCGTGGACTCCACCGGGGGCGGCGCGGACGCAGCCGCGTTCATCGAGGCCGTGATCGGAGTTGGGCTGCTGGCCTTGATCATCGGCTACCTGCCCAGTTTCTATGCCGCCTTCTCCCGGCGGGAGGCCCTGGTCACCAAGCTCGCAGTGCGCACCGGCCTGCCGCCGGCCGGCCCGGCCATCGTCAGCCGCCTGTGGCATCCTGGCGGGCCCCAGACTCTGCTGGGCGCCACCTGGCTGGAGGCATCGGCTACCAGCGCGAGGGCAGCGAGACAATCGCCGTCACCCAGCAGGACGTGGCCGCCGCCTGCCAGGAGCTGGCGGCGGCCGGCCTTCCCGTCGCCGACGACATCCGGATCGTCTACGAGCGCTTCCGCGCGCATCGCGGGCTTTACGACCACGCCCTGCTGGGCCTGTGCGCCTACGTTTATGCTCCTCCGGCACCGTGGTCATCGGACAGGGTGGATGCCGGCCGCCCGCGGCCGCCGGTCGTCCACGTCGGGCGAGGAAGCCTTGACCGTGTCTATCCCCTTTCCGGCGACCCGCTGGCCGGCCTGACGCGATCGCCGGGCCCGCCGCCGGAGGGCTAGAACGCGAGCGTGGGTCGCCAGCAGGGCTAGCGCCGTGGACCGGAGCCCTAGGGGGCGAGAACGGCAAGCCCCGCTTCGGCGCATTCGTCGTCTTGCCCAGGCATCATTCCGCCGCTTACCGCCAGCGCACCGACAACGGCGTCTCCCCGCCGGATGAGCGCCGCGCCCGCGCCCGCCAGGATCGGCACCCGCGCGGCCCGATCCAGCTGGGCGAAGAATTCAGGCCAGGCCGCCTGCATCTCGCGCAGTGCGGCGCCATCGCGGCGGAAGAGGGCGACGCTGGCCGCCTTGCTCTCGGCGATCTGAGCTGAGAGCGGCGGTGCGCCGTTCATCCGGCCGAGGGCCTGCAGGTGCCCGCCTTCGTCGACCACCGCGACCGTGACCTGTGCGACTAGCTTGGCGGCGCGCTCATGTGCGCCGATGATGACTGTCTGAGCCTCTTGGAGCGTTAGCGGCATGGCGATCCCCTGAGTTATGTGGACAACTGTCCTTACATGAACAACCGTATCGTCAGTGATGCCCGCAAGGCAAGGACACGAAGCTAGAATGACCAGGCGATGGACGACACCACCTCGGCCCGCCTGCCTGCTGGCCCGCGCCGCCCCAACGCGCGGGGGCAGGGGGAGCGGCTGCGGGAGGAGATCATTTCCGCCGCCGCGCAGATGCTCGGCGACCTAGCCGACGACGAGGCCTTGTCGCTGCGCGCGGTCGCACGTGCGGTGTCAATATCCCCCACCTCGGTCTACCTCTACTTTCCCGATCGCGACGCGCTCGTAGCGGCGACCATGCAACGCTGCCACGCCCAGATGGTCCAGGCCGCGGATGAGGCCGAGGCCGCACATCAGGACCCCGCTCTCGCCTTGCGCGCGCGAATCCTGGCCCAGGCGGCCTGGGTGCAGGACCATCCCGGCATCTACAAGGTGATGCACGAGAGCAGGGTCGGCATGCCTTTCAAGGAGATCCTGTTCAGGCGCACTACGGCTGCGGTGCAGCGCTGCATGGACGCCGGGGTTGCCTCGCCTGGGGACGCCGCCACCGTCGCGCTCGATCTCCGGACGGCCGTCATCGGCATGCTGTCCCTGCGGATCAATGAGCCTGACCTGCCCTGGCCGCCCTTCCCCGAGCAAGCCGATCGATTCCTCTCCAAGCTCGTCGGACTCGCGCCGCAGGCCGGGAAGACGACAGCCTAGCGCGCAAGCTAGCCCGCGCGGCGACTTGTGCCTGACTGCGCTCGAGTGCGTCCAGCTGGTAGTCGAACCAGGTGCCGTCGAGGCCCGCCTGGCGGCCGTGGCCGTCCTCGCTGAACGCGACCGGGTGGACGTCGACCCAGCGATCGCCCGCTGCCCGCAGCGACTCCCCAGCCACCCTGGCTCAGCTGGCCGGACTACCCGGCGAAATCGCCGTCCGCCGAGGCGAGGTCGCGCACCTGCTGGCGGGTGATGCTGAGGCGGATGCCGTCCTCGAACCCGGACACGCTGCTGAACGGGATCGCCACATCCTTGCGTGCAGGCCAGTGTCCCTCCCTGACCAGCACATGAGTCAGCTCGCGGCTGGCCGGGTCGATGCGCAGGGCCCGGACGTGCCCGATGGTCCCGTCCGTGGCGTGAACGTGCGCGCCCTGGTGCTCCTCCACCTCGCCCGGCGGGATGGCGTCGATGGTTTCCTTTTCCTGGACCCGGGGGATCGCGGCGCCCTCGGCGGCCGGCCCGCCGGCGTCGCGCCAGCCAGCTGGCAGCAACTGGACCGGGACCTGGTAGCCGGGCACGAACTCCGCCAGGGTCTCCTCCGCGGCACGCAGGCTCCGGAACTCGGCCTCGGTGCAGCGAAGCCTGACCTCTCCCTGGGTCACCTCGACAAGGTCAAGCGGCACGAGCCGGGCAAGCCCGATCCGGCCCTCCGGCTCAACCACCAGCTGAGTTACCGTGCCTGCCGCGGGGTCGAGAACGATGGCCCGCACCTGCCCGCGGCCCCCGCCACGGCACACAGCCTCACTGCCAAGGACAAGCGTTACCACCTCGCACCCCTCCCCCTGCAGAGACCCTAACAGACCCGATCTCACCCTCTGTAACTCCGGGCTAGGCGCCCGCCGTCCCGCTCCGGTCAGAACTTGTGCGTGGTGGCGCCGAACGGGTCGCCCTTGGCATGGGCGAAGACCTTGGCCGGCGTGACCGAGAAGACCACGGCCACGCCGCCGCCACCTGGATGGTGAAAGCTGCCGTCGCGCGCCTCCCACTGCCACCGCCCGTCCCATTTCGTGGCGAAGGCCGCGGCCGCGCGGTTGAGCGCGTCCTCGCTGGTGACCTGGACCGCCTCGCCCTCCACCACGATGTCCAGCCCCTGGTCCCACTGATCGGACCCGGTGGTCAGCACCACGTTCGGGTTGGCCCGCAGGTTGATGAACTTCTGCTCTCCGGCACCGGTGCAAAAGCAGACGGCCCCGTCGGCCCATACCGCGACGACCGGGGTGACATGGGGCCTGCCGTCGGCGCGGACGGTGGAGAGCCAGAACAGCTCAGCGTCCTGCAGCGCCTCCCGCGCCTGGTCCCAGCCCACGGCGGTGGCGCGCGGGTCACTGTAGCGCTGGTCAAGGGTGGTGACTGGGGTGGCCATCGGGTGCCCTTCCGGTCGTGGCGGCGGGAATGCCCGTCCTCGCGAGCTCCCTTGCTGACAGGTGAGACTGGCTGACCGGACCAGATTAACCGGCCCGGCCAGGAATCTCCGCATCTCGACCGGGCGGGCCGGGCTGACTGTGCCGGCTGCGCTGGCCTGTGGGGCGAGGCATCGCCGACGCGCCCCTGGCTACCGGCGGGAATGGCGCGGCCACATCTTGACCAGGAGCAGGACGGCCACGGCCGCAAGCAGCCAGGGCGAGAACAGCAGGTGCAGGATCGCGCTGAGGACGATCAGCGCGACGATGACGGAAACGGCAAGGGCAATGATCCAGGGCATGGTGATCGGTCTCCAATCGACAGTGGTGCCCGCGCTGGCGCTCCGTGGCGTACGCGCAGGCTGTGCTCATGCTTTAAGCCTGCCGTCGGCGCCGGTGGTTGCCTACCGGGATCAGCCCCGGTTCGCACCCTGGCACGGCCCTGAGGGAATGAGGGACATCCCCGACGGCGGTCGCGGGCGCCCGGCGCGGGACACCGTCGAGGGGCGGGGCATACCGGGACATATCCTGGCATTGGTACCCACCCGGGAACGAGTACCCGCCCGGGAACGAGTGCCCAGATGGGAACGAGTGCCCGGATGGGCCACGCCCTTTCTCGCCAATGCTGGAGGCAACTGTGCTCGTCGCGCGCCTGCACGGAACGGGCGACATCCGCGTCGGCGAGGAGGAACCGCCCGCGACGAGCGGAGACGGGGAGGCGGGCGCGGCTGACGCGCTTGTCCGGGTGACGGCCGTCGGCATCTGCGGGTCCGACCTGCACTGGTGGACCGAAGGCGCGATCGGGGACGCCCGGCTCGCGCATCCGCTCGTACTCGGGCATGAGGGGGCGGGCGTGATCGAGTCCGGGCCGAGGGCCGGGCAGCGGGTGGCCATCGATCCCGCGATCACCTGCGGGACCTGCCGTGCGTGCCTGGCCGGGTACCGGAACCTCTGCTACCGCATCCGGTTCTCCGGGCATGGCGAGACCGACGGCATGATGCGCGAGGTCATGGCGTGGCCTTCGTCGCTGCTGCGCCCGCTGCCCGATTCGGTCTCGGACGTGGCGGGGGCGATGCTCGAGCCACTTGGGGTGGCGCTGTGGTCGCTTGACCTGGGCCATCTTCCCTTCGCGGGCACCGCGTCCGTAGCCGGATGCGGGCCGATCGGACTACTGGCGATCCAGCTGCTCAAGGCGGCCGGGGCGTCCCGCGTGATCGCGGTGGAATCGCTCGCGCACCGCCGGGAGGCCGCCGCGCGGTGCGGGGCCGACCTCGTGCTCGAGCCAGCTGACCCGGTGTCCGGGTTGGGGGTGGATGTCGCGTTCGAGGTCGCCGGCAACGACGACGGCGTGCGGATCGCCCTAGAGTCAGTCCGGCCCGGCGGCCGGGTCGTCCTGACGGGCATCCCCGACGACGACACCACCACGTTCACCGCGTCCCTGGCCCGGCGCAAGGGCCTGACGATCGCGATGACCAGGCGGATGAACGACGTGTACCCGCGCGCGATCGCGCTGGCCGCCCGCGGCACCGTTGACCTCGACTCGCTGGTCTCGCAGCGCGCGCCGCTCGGCGACGTGGCAGGCGCCTTCGCCTCGGCCGCCGCCCGCACGGGCCTCAAGGTCATCATCGAGCCCTAAGCTCAGGGGCGAGCGTTCATCACCCGCGACGCGCCAGCCGCGCCGTGATGCCCACCCCAGCGTGATGCGAACAGCGTGATGCGAACAGCGTGATGCGAACAGCGCGGTCACATCACTGCGCCGGGAAAATGATGACAATGCCGCAGGGCTGTCGCAGGGGCGACAGCCATGCTCCAGCGCTCACAAACTCTCGCGACACCGCTGTGACATCGCTGCCGCGAGAGGCGGCGCGAGGCGGCAGGCAGCGCTGCTGCGGGAGGCGCGAGGCAGAGGGCACCGGAACACCGCTGTGACATCGCTGCCGCGCGAGGCGGCAAGGGGCGGCAAGGGGCGGCTGTCGCGGGGCGGCGGCGGAACTGGCTGCCCCGCGAGCTGGCGTTAGTCGGTGACGATGCCGTACTCGTGGATACGGCGGTAGATCGTCGCCCGGGACATGCCGAGGGAGCGGGCCGCGCCAACCTTGTTGCCGTCGTGGTCGAGCAGGGCCTGCACGATCGCGTCGCGCTCGATGGACTCAAGCGGGGACAGCACCCGGCGGCTCACCGTCCAGCACTCGGGTGGCAGGTCCTTGGGCATGATCGTCCCGGCCCGGCGCAGCTGCACCACCTGCCGTAGCACCTGCCACAACTGCTCGGTGTTGCCGGGCCAGCTGTGCCGGAGCAGCAGCTGCATGGCGGCGGACGAGCAGGTGAGGCGGCCCTGCTGACTGAGCTTGGCCAGGAAGAACCCGACGAGCTCGCGGACGTCCTCGATATGGTGCCGCAGCGGCGGGACCTCTACCGTGCCGGGGAAGAACCGCAGCAGGGCGGTCAGGTCGGCGCCCGCCGCGCGGCGGTCCAGGGTGACCGCCACCCGAAGCCGTTCTGGCTGTCCGGCGACCCGGGCCTCCTGGAGCATTCCGGCCAGGGTCCGGATCTGGCGCGCGTTGAGCACGTCCACGTGCCGGATGACGAGCATCCCGCTGCCAGAAAGCAGCTCGTCCCGGGCCTGCGCGAACGACTCGGTGCAGCCCGCGTCGATCACGTGGAAGGGCGCGGCCGGGTTGCGTCGCTGGTGGACGGCGCGGGCTAGGGCCAGCTTCCCGACGCCCTGCTCGCCCTCGAGGGTCAGCCACTCGCCGGAGTCGTAGCGGGCCTCGGCCCGGCGGCACGCCCGCCGCCAGGCCGCACCGCTGCCGACCAGGCCCGGCAGCGACATCGGCACCCGCGCCCGCGGCAGCTCGGCCGGCAGGGCCAGCATCCCGGGGTCGCCCTCGGCGGGCAGCGCGTCCCGCCCGGCGGTAGCCAGCTTGACGTGAATGACGCCGTCCCTGACCCCGTCGTCCGCCGCCGGCTGGGCGACCCGGCGGCAGAACATGCGCGCCACCGAGCCGCTAGGCAGGTCGACGGTGACCGCGCCCGGCTGGCGCACCCCCAGGACCTCGGTGGCCTGGCTGATCAGCGCCGCCTGGTCGGCCGGGTCGAGGGCGCGGCGCGCGTGATCGTTCAGCATGACGACGTCGTTGCCGAGGGCGAGGATGATCCCGCCGGTGTGCCTGCAGGCCCGGTTGTACTCCTGCAGCAGCCGCATGTCGCGGCTGCTGCTCGCGGCGGCAAGCGCCTGGCTGATCTGGTCGGCGGTCGCCTGCGCCAGGGAGAGCATCAGCGGGTCGGCGTCGCGTCGCCAGCAGGTCAGGTCGATGACGCCCAGCGTCTTGCCGGATACCGGGTCCCTGACCGGGACGCCCGCGCAGGCCATGCCCTCGAGCCGCTCGGCGTAGTGCTCATGGCCGAACACGTGGGCCGGGCCGCCCGCCTCGAGCGCGGTGCCGATGCCGTTGGTGCCCACCCGGTCCTCGGCGTAGCTGAACCCGGGTGCGAGCATGATGCCGTCCAGGTGCCGCTCCAGGTCGTGGTCGCCGGTCAGCCGGAGTAGCACGAGCCCGGCCGCGTCGGTGAGCAGGATGCTCATCGGCTGCCCGTCCAGTTGCTCGTGCAGGTGCGCCAGGACCGGCGACGCGGCCCGCGCGAGCCCGGATTCCAGGTCCGGAGCGCGCAGGTAGCGCAGGTCGAGCCGGTCAGCCGCGACATTGGACTGCCGCGACCGCTGCCAGGACGCGAGGATCGGCTCCCGCACCGCCCGCGCGTCGACCGGCTCGGCGGCGAGGAACCGGTCCCTGGCGGCGGCGAGGAGCTCGCCAGCGGCGTGCAGCCGCAGTGGTGCACGTGCCATCTCGGCCTCCGGGAGTTACCGCTTTGTAACGAAGATTAGACCGACGGCTTTTGCCCACTGTCTCAACTTGAGATCCCCCGCGCAATCCCAGGGGCATGTGCTCGGGTTATGGACGCCGAAGAGACCTACAACCCGTGGACGATCGTCAACCTGGTCTTCAAGCACCTGGCGGCCGAGGGGCTGCATCCCGTCCTGGGTGAGGCAGGCGACCCAGGCGCGCCCGCGGCCGAACTGCTGCGGGCCCTCGGCATCACGCCCGACATCCAGGGCAGCCGCCAGCGCACCACCCACACCCAAGACCAGCTCGCCAAGCTCCGCGCCATCTTCTTCGAGAACGCAGACGAGTAGCGGGTGAGTCGCCCGTGGCGTGGGTGAGTCAAGAAGTCGCGAATGACCCCGAGTGGCGCGAGTGGCGCGAGTGGCATGAGTGGCGCGAGTGGCATGAGTGGCGCGAGTGGCATGAGTGGCATAGGTAAATCACAAGAAACGTAAGTGATGCAAGGAACGCACGTGATTCACGGATGAGGCGGATGAGGCGGGTGCGTTCGCGACTAACTCGCGGGATGCGAGGGTCCCCGCCCGAGCGCAGCACCGCCTGGACCGAGCCGAGCGCGGGAGGAACGACCAAGCAAGGCGAAGGAAGGCGGCGCGCAAAAGCGCTCGGGCCCGGGGTCTGGGGCCTGGTGCGTGGCCCCAGGTCAACACCGCGCTCGGGCCCGGGGTCTGGGGCCTGGTGCGTGGCCCCAGGTCAGCGCCGCGCTCGGGCCCGGGGTCTGGGGCCTGGTGCGTGGCCCCAGGTCAACACAGTCTCAGGGTGAGAACCCACGGCACCTGATTCCGATGTGTGATCGCGGTCACGGGGCAACCGAGACCGATAGGAGGGATGCCGATGAGCCGCCAGAGCGTGGCCAAGGCCCACCAGAAGATCCAGGAACTGGCCTGGGAGCCCATGTACCACTCCCCCGTCTCCCAGTACGGGACGGACTACACCTTCCGCAAGGCCCAGAAGAAGGACCCGCTCAAGCAGGTGCTGCGGTCTTACTTCCCGATGCAAGAGGAGAAGGACCACCGGGTCTACGGTGCCGAGGACGGCGCGATCCGCGGCAACATGTTCCGCCAGGTGCAAGAGCGCTGGCTGGAGTGGCAGAAGCTGTTCCTTTCCATCATCCCGCTGCCAGAGATCTCGGCCGCCCGCGCGATGCCGCTGCTGTTCAGGAACGTGCCCAACCCGGAACTGCACAACGGCCAGGCCATCCAGATGATCGACGAGGTCCGCCACTCGACGATCCAGCAGAACCTCAAGCGCCTGTACATGCAGAACTACATCGACCCGGCCGGCTTCAACAGCAGCCTGCGGAACTTCCACAACGACTACTGCGGCACCATCGGCCGGCAGTTCGCCGAGGGGTTCATCACCGGCGACGCCATCACCGCGGCCAGCATCTACCTCACCATCGTCGCGGAGACGGCGTTCACCAACACGCTGTTCGTGGCCATGCCCGCCGAGGCCGCGGCCAACGGCGACTACCTGCTGCCGACGGTCTTCCACTCGGTGCAGTCCGACGAGAGCAGGCACATCTCCAACGGCTACGCGACCCTGCTGATGGCGCTGGCCGACGAGGAGAACCAGCAGCTGCTCGAGCGCGACCTGCGCTACGCCTGGTGGAACAACCACCGCGTGGTGGACGCCGCGATCGGCGTGTTCATCGAGTACGGCACCAAGGACCGGCGCAAGGAGCGCGAGTCCTACGCCGAGATGTGGCGCCGCTGGATCTACGACGACTACTACCGGTCCTACCTCGTGCCGCTGGAGAAGTACGGCCTGAAGATCCCGCACGACCTGATCGAGGAGGCCTGGAACCAGATCTGGAACAAGGGCTACGTGCACGAGGTCGCTCAGTTCTTCGCCACCGGGTGGCTCGCCAACTACTGGCGGATCGACCCGATGACCGACAAGGACTTCGAGTGGTTCGAGTACAAGTACCCCGGCTGGTACGACAAGTACGGGAAGTGGTGGGAGAATTACAACCGCCTGTCGATGCCTAACGGGCACCACCCGATCGTCGCCGAGGACGTCGACTACCAGTACCCGCACCGCTGCTGGACCTGCCTGGTCCCGTGCCTGGTCCGCGAGGACATGGTCATGGACGAGGTGGACGGGCAGTGGCGCACCTACTGCTCCGAGCCGTGCCACTGGACCGACGCGACCGCCTTCCGCCCGGTCTACCAGGGCCGCCAGACCCCGAACATGGGGCAGCTGTCGGGCTACCGCGAGTGGGAGACCCTCTACCACGGCTGGAACTGGGCCGATGTCGTCAGCGACATGGGCTACGTCCGCGACGACGGCAAGACGATGGTCGCCCAGCCGCACCTGAACCTCGACCCGAAGAAGATGTGGACGCTGGACCACCTGCGCCGCATGCCGCCGGTGCAGTCGCCGAACGTCCTGCTCAACGAGATGACCGACGCCGACCGCCAGGCCTTCCACGCGCAGTACATCCGCGGCGGGCCAGCTGGCCGCCCGGCTCCCGCCAATCCCTAGCCCTCGTACAGAACGTGCAGTGGCCGGTCCCGCAACGACCAGCCACTGCTCGTTATGGCCAAGAATTCAGGGGTTATCCCGTGACCGACAAGCAGTTGTCACCCGGGTGGGCTACCCCCCGTACCCCCCGGGGCGTGCCCGAAGAAGAGGCGAGTGTATCGGGCACGCACCTGGTCCGATTCGAGCCGGTCGGCATCGAGATCGAGGTCTCCGAGGACCAGACGGTCCTGCGCGCGGCGGCCGAGCAGGGGATCATGCTCATGCACGGCTGCAAGGAGGGGCAATGCGCCTCCTGCAAGTCCTTCCTGCTCGAGGGGGACGACGTGGAGCACGACCGGTACTCGACGTTCGCGCTGCCCGACTACGAGCGGGAGGAGGGCTTCACGCTGCTGTGCCGGGCGCACGTGTACGAGGACGTCACGATCGAGCTGCTCAACTACGACGAGGACATGATCCGGTCGGGGCTGCCGATCCAGGAGGCGACGGCGACCGTCGCGGCGATCACCGCGGTGACCCACGACCTGCGCCACCTGGTCCTGCGCCTTGACGATCCCGACTTCAAGTTCTTCCCCGGCCAGTACGTCGACATCCAGGTCCCGGGGACGGACCAGACCCGGTCGTTCTCGATGGCCAACACCTCCGCCCGGGAGAGCGGCCAGCTGGAGTTCATCATCAAGGTGTACCCCGACGGGCTGTTCTCGCAGTTCCTCGACCGCCGGCTGGCCGTGGGCGACCGGCTCGAGCTGACCGGCCCGTTCGGGGTGTTCACGCTGCGGGATGCCCCGGACAAGGACCTGGTCTTCGTCGGCGGCGGCGCGGGCCTTGCCCCGATCCTGTGCCTGCTGCGGTCGATGGCCGAGCGCGGGATCGAGCGGAACGCGACCTTCTACTACGGGGCGCGCGGCCGGCGGGACCTGTGCTTCGAGGCCGAGCTGCGCGCCCTGGAGACGGCACTGCCTGGCTTCAGGTACATCCCGGCCCTGTCCGACCCGGCACCGCGAGACGAGCAGTGGCCCGGCGAGAGCGGCCTCATTACCGACGTGCTCCGCCGCCTGTCGGCGAACCTCAGCCGCTGCCACGCCTACGTCTGCGGGCCGCCGCCGATGGTCGAGGCCGCGGTGCCGCTACTGGCCCAGCTGGGCGTCCAGGAAAAGCACGTCTTTTTTGACAAGTTCACCTTCACAGGGGAGACACAACCATGACCACACCGACCGCCCGCAGCGTGCCGAAGCCGGTCTTCACCGATGCCGAGGCGGGTGCCAGGGAGTTTCCCGACTCGGGCTCCCGCCGGTACAACTACTACACCCCGGCCGGGCGCAAGCAGACCCACTACGAGGACGTGACCGTCGAGGTCCAGCCGGACCCGCGGCACTACCTGTCACAGGGCTGGCTGTACTCGTTCGCCGACGGGATCGGCGGCTACCCGCTGAACTGGACCGTCCTGAAGGCCTGGGGCAGCGACCGCCCCGAGCCCAAGCGGTTCCCCGGCTCTGGTGGCAAGGGCTACGACTGGCCGGCTCACGGCTGGCACGAGTTCCGCGACCCCAACGAGGAGTGGGAGCTCACCATGTACCGCTACAACGCGAACGTGGTGCGCCAGCTCAACCAGAACATCGACAACGCCCGCCAGACCAAGGCGTTCGGGCAGTGGAACCCCAACTGGGTCCGCTTCGTGGAGCGGAACGTCGGCGCGTGGATGCACGCCGATCACGGCCTGGGCCTGTACCTGTTCGCCAACGCCAACCGGCGCGGCCCGACCAACATGCACAACACCGCGATGGCGGTCAACAGCATGCACCGCATCCGCGCGGCCCAGGACCTGGCGCTCTACAACCTGACGCTGACCGAGGAGATCGGCGGCTTCGACGGGAGCGCGCACCTGGAGGCGTGGAACGCCGACCCCGCCTGGCAGGGCGTCCGCGAGGTCGCCGAGCAGCTGACCGCGATCGACGACTGGGGCGAGGCGATCTTCGCCGCCAACGTGGTCTTCGAGCCGCTGGTCGGTGAGCTGTTCCGCAGCCACCTAGTGCAGCACGCCGCGCCGCGCAACGGCGACTACGTGACCCCGACAGTGGTCGGCGCCGAGGAGTACGACTTCGCCGAGCGCGACCTGCGGTACACCAGGGCCATCTTCCGGCTGCTTTCCGACGACCGCGAGTTCGCCGAGCACAACCGGGGCATCATGGCGGGCTGGCTGGCGACCTGGACGCCCCGCGCCATCGGCGCCTCGCGCACGCTGCAGCCGCTGTGGTCGCAGCCCGACTCCCTGCCGCCGCGCTTCGAGGACGGCCTCGACGCCGCCAAGAGCCGCTTTGCCGGCATTCTCGCCGACCTCGGCCTCGACACTCCGAAGGAGCTCTCCCGGTGACAGCACAGCAGTTCAAGACCGCACCATCGCCGTTCAAGGCGGACAACACGCCGTCGAACAAGTGCGGCTTCACGCTCATGAACAACCAGATCGGCGAGGTCGTGGCCCAGGTGATGGAGGGCAAGCCCAACGTCACCGTGACCTGGCTGCCCTCGATGATGCGCGTTGACGCGATCGGGCGGATGGACGTGGTCTACGACGAGGTCTCCGAGGCGCTGGGCGAGGAGCCCGGCTTCTTCAACGCGGCCGAGTTCGAGGAGTCCATGTCGACCCACTACGGCCGGATGATCCACGAGGACGACCGGACGATCATGTTCGCCAACCCGGAAGACGCCGCCGACTACCTCGGCTTCGACCTGAGGCCCACGTCCTGACCGAGAACGCTGGCCGCTCACCCCCTTGCGTGACCAGGCACTCCGGTATAGGTCTCGAATAGGGCGATAGCGGCCGTTAGGAGGCGCACATGTACACCAAGGACGGCGAGAAGTACTTCATCGTCGACTCGCACATGCACTACTGGAACGCCGCCCCCGACAACTGGGTCCCGGGGGCCGAGCAGTACGCCAAGGGCTGGATCGAGTGCTTCCACGCCTACCAGGGACTTGGCCCCCCGCATACGCACTGGCCCATCGAGAAGTTCCAGAAGTACTCCGAGGACGACCTGATGCGGGACGTCTTCACCGACGGCTACGTGGACGTGGCGGTCTTCCAGCCCACCTACCTGAAGGAGTGGTACTCCGAGGGCTTCAACACCACCGAGCGCAACGCGGCGCTGGGCGAGAAGCACCCGGGGATGTTCGTCGCCAACACCCGGTTCGACCCGCGCGACGGCGACGCCGGGCTTGAGGAACTGCGGCGCAACGTCGAGCGGTACGGCTCGCGCGGGGTGAAGCTCTACACCGCCGAGTGGAATAACGGCTCGCGCGGCTACAAGCTGAGCGACCCGGCGGCCTACCGGTTCCTGGCGGCGGCACAGGAACTGGGGATCAAGAACATCCACGTGCACAAGGGCCCGACGATCTGGCCGCTGGACAAGGACGCGTTCGACGTGGCGGACGTGGACCACGCCGCGACCGACTTCCCCGAGCTCAACTTCATCGTCGAGCACGTGGGTCTCCCCCGGATCGAGGACTTCTGCTTCATGGCGACCCAGGAGCCCAACGTCTACGCCGGGCTGTCCGTGGTCATCGGCGGGCTCATGTACGCGCGGCCGAAGTTCTTCGCCAAGGTCATGGGCGAGCTACTGTTCTGGGTCGGCGAGGACAAGATGACCTTCGGCAGCGACTACGGCATCTGGGAGCCCAAGTGGCAGGTCGAGGGGTTCGTCGACTGGGACTACCCCAGCGATGAGTTCTCCGACTACCCCAGGGTCAATACGGCGACCAAGAAGAAGATCCTCGGCCTGAACGCCGCCCGGCTCTACAACATCAAGGTCCCCGACGAGTGCCAGCTTCCCGCCACCGCTGGCACCCCGGGCGCCCAGGATGACGCCCACCTGGTCCCCGGATCGTGACAGTCACCGTCGACCGGGCGAGTGCCGCAAGGGCGGCACTCGCCTCGGTGCGCGATCCAGAGCTTGACCAGCCCATCACCAGCCTCGGGTTCGTCGCGTCGTGCGTCGTCTCGGCCGACGGGCAGGCCCAGGTCCGGCTGCGCCTGCCCACCTACTTCTGCGCGCCCAACTTCGCCTACCTCATGGTCGCCGACGCCTACGACGCGGTGAGCGCGGTACCCGGGGTGCGGTGCGCCGAGGTCGTGCTCGAGGACCACTTCGCGGCGGACGCCATCAACGACGGCGTCGCCGCGCAGGCGGGCTTCATCGGCTCGTTCGGCGGCGAGGCCATCGCCGAGCTGGATGAGCTGCGCGCGGCGTTCTTGCGCAAGGCGGTCATGGCCGGCACCGACCAGGTGTGCCGGCCACTCCTGGCGGGCGGTCCCGCCCCGGCGGCCCTGCGGTCGATGCGCCTGGGTGACGTGCCGCCATCGGCCGCACTTGACCGGCTCAGGCGGCGCCGTGCCGACCTGGGGCTGCCCGCCGGGGATGACTCCCCGCTGCTCGTCGACCCGGAAACGGGAGCCGCGGTGAGCGCCGAGGCGGTCCCGCTGCACCTGCGCCGCGCCCGGGTCACCCGGGCCGGCATCGAGGCCAACACCAGCATCTGCACCGGCATGCTCAAGCAGCGTTACCCCAGTACCCGGGAGGCCACGTGAAAGCTGTCCGACTACACGATTTCCACGAGATGCCCCGGGTCGACGAGGTGCCCGAGCCGGTGATCTCCGGTCCTTTCGACGTCATCGTCCGAGTCGGCGGCGCCGGGGTGTGCCGCACGGACCTGCACATCATCGAGGGCCAGTGGGACGCCGCGATGGGCACGCCACTGCCCTACATCCTCGGCCACGAGAACGCCGGCTGGGTCCACGAGGTCGGCTCGGCCGTCACCAACGTCGCCGTGGGCGACACGGTGATCTTGCACCCCACGCCGACCTGCGGGCTGTGCCGCGCCTGCCGGGCGGGCGACGACATGCACTGCGTGGCCAGCACGTTCCCCGGCCTGTCCACCGACGGCGGGATGGCCCAGTACCTGCTGACCTCCGCGCGGGCCTGCGTGCGGCTTGACCCGGCGACCCGGCCCGAGGACGTGGCGGCCCTGGCGGACGCGGGGATCACCGCTTACCACGCGGTCCGCAAGGCGGTTCCGCTGCTGTACCCGGGCACCACGGCGGTGGTCATCGGCGCGGGCGGGCTCGGCCATATCGGCATCCAGTGCCTGGCCGCGCTGACCGCGGCGCGGATCGTCGTGGTCGACCGCAACCCCGACGCGCTCAAGCTGGCCGAGCAGCTCGGGGCCGAGGCGACCATCGTGGCCGATGGGCGGCAGGTGACCGCGGTGGCGGACATGACTGGCGGGCGCGGCGCGGACGTCGTGCTCGACTTCGTCGCCGAGCAGGGCGCTGAGGCCGATGGCTGGCAGATGACCGCGCCGGGCGGGTCCTACTTCGTGATCGGCTACGGCGGCACGCTGCACCTGCCGACGCTGGACATCATCTCCACCGAGCGCAACGTCATCGGCAACATCGTCGGCACGTACAACGACCTCGCCGAGCTGATGGCCCTCGCGCACGCCGGCCGGGTCACCCTGCACACCCGCACGTACCCGCTGGACGCCGCGGCCGACGCCCTCGCCGACCTCGACGCCGGCCGGGTTCGCGGCCGCGCCATTCTCGTCCCGTTATCTCCCGGGGGGCGACCCCCGGACCCCCGAAGCGGGCGCCCTGGGACGCGCCGTCTTCCCTCACCTCTACTCCCTCGTCCCTCGGTCGCTCCGGCTCAGTCCAGACGGCACGGGGCGACCCCCGGACCCCCCAAGCGGGCGCCCTGGGACGCGCCGTCTTCCCTCACCTCTACTCCCTCGTTCCTCGGTCGCTCCGGCTCAGTCCAGACGGCACGGGGCGCCCTACCAGAACACCTAAGGAGCTTGCCGATATGGCCAAAGAACTGCGCTTCGGCGCTGAGGCGCGCGCCCTGCTGCTGGCCGGAGTTGACCAGCTGGCCGAGGCGGTGAAGTCCACGCTCGGCCCGAAGGGGCGGAACGTGATCCTGGAGAAGATCACCGGCTCCCCCGTCGTGACCAACGACGGCGTGACGATCGCCCGCGAGATCCACCTGAGGGACCAGTTCGAGAACATGGGGGCACAGCTGGTCAAGGAAGCGGCGATCAAGACCAACGACGTGGTCGGCGACGGTACCACCACCGCGACCGTGCTCGCCCAGGCGATCGTGCGGGAGGGCATGCGGGCGATCGGCGACGGCGCTAACCCGGTGCTGGTCAAGCGGGGCATTGACCTGGCCGTTGAGCGGCTGGTGCCGCACCTGCAGCGGGTCGCGCACCCCGTGGGGACCAGGGAGGACTACCAGCGGGTCGCGGCGATCTCCGCCAATGACGACGACCGGGTCGGCGGGGTGATCGCGCGGGCCCTGCACACGGTGGGCGACGCCGGCATCGTGACCGTGGAGGACATGCCCGCGCCGGGGATGGACGTCGACTTCGTCGAGGGCTTCCAGATCGACAACGGGTACCTGTCGCCGTACATGGTGACGTCGCCCGCCAGCCTCCAGGCGGTGCTCGACGAGCCGTACGTCCTGCTGTGCGCGGAGAAGATCACCAAGGTGCAGCAGCTCATGCCGCTGCTGGACAAGGTGATGCGGGCGCCGCGGCCGCTGCTCATCCTGGCCGAGTCGATCGAGGGCACCGCGCTGTCGATGCTGGTGCACAACCACGTGAACGGGGTTTTCCAGTGCGTGGCCGTGCGCGCGCCCGGGTTCGGCGACCGCCGGCTGCACAAGCTGGAGGACATCGCCGCGCTGTGCGGTGGCGCCGTCTACAGCAGGCACTCGGGGTTCACCCTCGAGACGATGACGGTCGAGCAGCTTGGCCGGGCCAGGCAGGTCCGGGTGACGGCCGACTCGACCGCGATCATCGGCGGCCATGGCGGGGCGGAGGCGGTGGAGTTCCGGCTGGGGCAACTGCGGGCCGAGCTGACCCGCGCCACGGCGGGGATGGACGAGGACGTGCTGACCGAGCGAGTCGGCGCGCTGTCGGGCAAGGTGGCGGTCATCCGGGTGGGCGCGGCGACCTCGGCCGAGCTGAAGGAGCTGCGGCACCGGGTCGAGGACGCGCTGTCGGCCACCCGCGCCGCCATGGCGGAGGGGATCGTGGCGGGCGGCGGGTCGGCGCTGCTGCACGCCGCCGCCACGCTGGAAAGCGACCTGGGCGGCTCCCTGGCGGGTGACGTGACCGGCGACTACGCCATCGGGGCGGGGATCGTGCGGCGGGCGCTGCGCGAGCCGGCGTTCCTGATCGCGCACAACGCCGGGTACGACGCGGCCGCGATCGTCGGGGCGACCGAGGCCATGGGAACCGATGACGGCTTTGACGCGCTGGGCGGACGGCACGGCAACATGATCGAGATGGGCATCATCGACCCGCTGCGGGTGGTCCGCTCCGCCCTGCAGAACGGCGCGTCCGTCGCCGGGCTGCTGCTCACGACCAACACCCTGGTCGCCGAGGAGCAGGCGCCGTGGGGCGGCAGCCGCGCGCTGATGACGGAGTTCGGCTCGCTCGATGAGGGCCTGCAGCAGCCCTCGCCCGACTCAAGCACCCCCCAGTCCCTCGGGCTGGGACCAAGTGTCGGTTGATGAGCGGGTCGTAGCGGCAGCTCAGGAGGCGCTTTCTGGCGAGCGGCGCGGGGTGCGCGCGGTACTGCCGTTCCTCGGTCCCGCGTTCATCGCGTCGATCGCCTACATCGACCCGGGGAACTTCGCGACCAACATGGCCGGCGGCTCCGCCTTCGGGTACTCGCTGCTGTGGGTGGTGCTCGCCGCCAACTTGATGGCCATGGTCGTCCAGGGGCTGAGCGCCAAGCTCGGCATCGCCACCGGGCGGAGCCTGCCCGAGATGTGCCGGGACCGGTTTCCCCGGCCGGTGGTGCTCGGGCTGTGGGCCCAGGCGGAGGCGGTCGCCATGGCCACCGACCTGGCCGAGTTCGTCGGGGCGGCGCTGGGCCTGCGGCTGGTCTTCGGCCTCTCGCTGGGGGTATCGGCCGTGCTCACGGCCGTGGCGGCCTTCGCCATCCTGGCGTTGCAGGTTCGCGGGTTCCGCTGGCTCGAGGCCGCCATCGCCGGGCTGGTCGGCGTGGTCGTGGTCGCGTTCGCCCTGGAGACGCTGAAGTCAAGCCCCTCGGTGGCGGGGGTGACGCACGGCATGTTCGTGCCGCGGTTCTCCGGTGGCGGGTCGGCGCTGCTCGCGGCCAGCATCGTCGGGGCGACCGTGATGCCGCACGCGATCTACCTGCACTCGTCGCTGACTGGCAGCCGGGTTGTCGGCGCCCGCCCGGCCGACCGACACAAGATCTTCCGCTTCGAGGTGGTCGACGTGGGGCTGGCGATGGGGATCGCCGGCGCCATCAACCTGGCCATGCTGGCCACCGCCGCCGCGGTGTTCAACGCGCGCGGGCTGACCGGGGCCGGGGACGACCTCGGCCAGATCGCCGCCGGCCTCGACCACTACCTGGGCGCCCACACCGGGACGGTCTTCGGGGTCGCGCTGCTCGTCTCCGGCGTCGCCTCGTCCTCGGTTGGCACCTTGTCGGGCCAGCTGGTGATGGAAGGATTCCTGCGCCGCCGCATCCCGCTGTTCGCGCGCCGGGCGGTGACAATGGCGCCCGCGCTCATCTTGATCATGGTCGGCTTCAACCCGACCAGGGCGCTGGTGCTCAGCCAGGTGTTCCTGTCGTTCGGCATCGCTTTCGCCCTGGTGCCGCTGGTGCTGTTCACCCGGGACAGGCGGATCATGGGCCTGCTGGTCAACCGCAGGCTCACCACCTGGGCGGCCTACCTGATCAGCTCGATCATCATCGCCCTGAATATCTTCCTGCTGGCCTAGCACTCCCGCCCGGATTCCGGGGCAATACCGGGCGCCCTGAACGTTTACCCATTGGCGTAACGAGGTTAATGCGGCGCGTTGCCTCCCGTTAACCAGCGGGCGGCAGAATCTGTCAATGCCTGAGAATCGTGAAACCAGCCGTCGCGGACTGTCCCGGCGGCACATGCTGACCGCCGGCGGTGCGGGCCTGCTGGCCACGGCCGCCGTGGCGGCGACGGTCGCCCCCGCGAGCGCGGCGACAGGCGACCCGGCCTCAGCCGCTGGCTCCGGTGCCGGCACGCCGGAGCAAATCCACCTGACCTGGGCGAACGACCCGGCGCGCTCGGTCGTCGTGTCGTGGGCCTCGCCGGGTAGGGCCGTCCGGCCCCGGGTCCAGGTCGGCGAGCGGGTCATCCACGCCGAGGAGCGCCCTTACACCGACGGGATCAACGGCGAGCGGGTGTACACCTATCACGCGCGGGTCGGTGACCTGCGCCCGGGCAAGACCTACGGGTACAGCATCACCGCCGACAACGACGCCAACGCGGCCGACCCGTTCACCGCGACCTTCACCACCGCGCCGCAGGGCCGGGCACGGTTCCGGTTCACCAGCTACGGCGACCTCGCCACGCCGAACACCCAGTGGGTGCTCTCCTACGGCCAGGCCGCCTACGCGGTCGCCGCCGTGGAGTCCTTCCAGCCGCTGTTCCACCTGCTCAACGGCGACCTGTGCTACGCCGACCTGAACCCGGCGGTGCAGCCCGAGGTGTGGCGCGACTTCGGCAACAACAACCAGTCCTCGGCCGCGAGCCGGCCGTGGATGCCGGCCCCGGGCAACCACGAGATCGAGTTCAACAACGGCCCCCAGGGCTTCTCCTCCTACCTCACCCGGTACACCCTGCCGTCCAACGGCCTGCCGGAGTTCGAGGGCCGCTGGTACTCCTTCCAGGTCGGCTCGGTGCTGTTCGTGTCGCTGAGCGCCGATGACGTGGTCTACCAGGACGCGGGAGCGTTCGTGGCCGGCCCGGCCGCCCTCATCCCGGCCGCCTCCACCGGCAACCCGCCGATCGAGCCAGGCACCTCGCTGTACATCAACGGCTACTCCCGCGGCGAGCAGACCCGCTGGCTGGAGCGAACCCTGGCGGCCGGCCGACGCGACCCGTCGGTCGACTGGATCATCGTCCAGATGCACCAGTGCCCCTGCTCGTCGTCCAAGAACGGCAACGGCTCGGACGCGAGCCTGCGCGCCCAGTGGCTGCCGCTGTTCGACAAGTACCAGGTCGACCTGGTGCTGTCCGGGCACGACCACGACTACGAGCGGTCCTTCCCCGCGCGCGGCTTTGACCACTTCGCCGGCACCGAGACCGCCACCGGCGCGGCGGTCGACACCTGGCGGCCGCGTCCGGTGACCACCGTGGACAGCGGCGTGTTCGACACGAGCAAGGGCACCGTGTACCTGATCATCGGCACCGGCGGCACCAGCGCCAACCTGGACAGCTACGGGCTCGACCCGGCCGACTCCGACACCCAGGCCCGCGTGTTCACCAAGGCCAACCGGCCCGTCCTTTCTGCCACCCCGGGCGTGTACGCGCGGGCCGGCGCGGACGCCACCGAGGACGCGGTCTGGTCGGCCAGGCGCGACACCGCCACCGGCTACGGCATCGCGGTCTTCGACGTTGACCCGGGCAGCCGCACCGACGGCAGCACCTCGATCACCGTAACCTACTACCACGCGCTCGGCGCCGACCCGGTGAACCCGAACACCGGCGCCACCGGGGCCCCGACCGACGATTACACCGTCTTCGAGACCTTCACCCTGGTCCGGCCGCGCTCAGACTGGCGCCCCTTCGACAGGGACTAGGCGCGCCTCCATCGGCAATGTTCATCGGAAGCGGCCTCCTGCCGTCACCGACCGTTTACGTCCGGACGGAACAGTCTGCCCATGTCACGTGCTTCGGGAGGGCAAGCCGCCCTGAACAACGGCACTCCCAGGCAGGTTCACCTGACGTGGGGAGACGATCCGGCCACCAGCGTGGTCGTGTCATGGGCATCAGCGGGCCGCGCGCTGCGCCCGCGGGTCCGGATCGGGCAACGGGTGATCTACGCCCAGGAAAGGACCCACGTCAATGAGGCCACCGGCAAGACCGAGTGGTACTACCACGCGCGAGTGCCCGAGCTTAAGCCCGGCGCCGCCTACGCCTACGCGGTTACCACGGACAACGACGCCAACGCGGCCGACCCGTTCGCCTCGACATTCCGCACCGCGCCCGCCCGCCGGGCTGGCTTCAGGTTCACCTGCTCCGGTGACCTGCCCCTGCCCGGCTACCAGGGCGGCGCCCACCTGGCGGGGGTGGTGGAGTCGTTCCAGCCGCTGTTCCACCTGCTGAACGGCGGGCTGTGCGGCACGGGCCCGGCCGCGCCGCGCGAGTTCGCCGATGGCAGCCAGTTCTCCGCCGCGAGCCGGCCCTGGATGCCGGTGCCCGGGCAAGACGACCCGGCCTCGCTCCAGGCCTACCTGGCCCGCTACGACGTGCCCTGCGACGGGGCACCGGAATCGCGGGGCCGCTGGTACTCATTCCGGGTCGGCTCGGTCCTCTTCGCCTGCCTGGACCGGCCAGAAGCGACCGGCGGGGACGCGAGGAACGCCCCGGACGCCCAGGCCAGGTGGCTGGAGCGGACGCTGGCACCGGCCCGGGCCGATCCCTCGGTCGACTGGATCATCGTCTTGGCGCACCACGCTGACTCCTGGGCCGCCTCCGGCGGCCCGCGAGCCGACCTGCTGCTAGCGGGCCACGGCTCCGGCTACGAGCGGTCCGTCCCCCGCCGGGCGACCCGGCCGGGCGGCGGCGTCCTCGACACCAGCCAGGGCACCGTCGAGCTCACTCTCGGCCAGGACCCGGCCAGTGGCTTCGGCATCGCGGTCTTCGACGTGGCCCCGGGCACCGAGGCCAGCGACGAGTCCTCCATCACGGTTTCCTACTACCGCGAGGCCGACCCGGGACAGGCCGAGCGCTTCACCCTGGTGCGACCGCGGGCGGCGCGGCGGCACCCGGGCACGCGGGGCAGCCATCGGGCCACGCCGCACCCGATTGGCTGACCGGCCGGCCGCGGAACACCAGCCGCGGTCCGGTCGTTCACCGTAGATCATGACTCATACTGATGCCATTGTCGTCGGCGCGGGGGTTGTCGGGCTGGCCACCGCGATCACGCTGGCCGAGGCCGGGCTGGCCACCCGTGTCCTGGCGGCGGACCCGCCCGAGCGGACCACGTCGTTCGTCGCCGGCGCGATCTGGGGCCCGACCCGCACCAGCACCTCGCCCCGGGTGCAGCGGTGGGCACGGGTCGGGCTGAGGGTCCTGTCGGCCCAGGCGGCCGAGCCGAAGGCGGCGATCAGGCAGGTCAGCGGGATCGAGGTGTCACCGGTCGCCGGTGCCCACTCGCAGTGGATCTCGCTGTTGCCGGACGGGCGGACGCTGTCGCCGGAGGAACTGCCCCCGGGCTTCGCCTCCGGGGTCAGGTACACCGCGCCCATCGTCACGATGCCGCTGTACCTGGGCTACCTCACCGGCCGGCTCAAGGCAGCGGGCGGCAGGCTCGACATCGGCACGCCGGTGGAGTCACTGCGGTCCCTGGATGCGCCGGTCATCGTGAACTGCACGGGGATAGGCGCGCGAGACCTGGTGCCCGACCCGGCCGTGGTGCCGCTGCGCGGGCAGGTGGTGATCGTCGAGAACCCGGGGGTCGAGGAGTTCTTCCGTGCCCCGTCCGAGGGAACCGATTCCACCTACATCTTCCCGCACGGCGACCACCTGGTGCTGGGGGGCACGTCCCACCCCGACGCCTGGGACCTGGCTCCCCGGCCCGCCATTACGGACCGGATCCTTGCCTCCTGTGCCGCCGTCGAGCCGCGGCTGCGGGGCGCTGCGGTACTGGCCGAGCGGGTGGGCCTCCGCCCCTTCCGTACGGATGTGCGGCTGGAGGCGGAGGCCCTGGGTGACGGCCGCGTGCTGTGGCACAACTACGGCCATGGCGGCGCCGGCGTCACCCTGGCCTGGGGCTGTGCCAGGGAAGTGGCTACCGCGCTCTTGTCGTTACGGCACGCTGGGGCGAGCCGGGGTGGTCTCCTGGGACGGCATGACGTTGCTGGCCGGGAGCGGGTAGTCGATGCCGACGTCCAGCGTCCCTGTCAGCGCGTTGAGCACGGCCTCCTCCACCACGGTGGTGTCGCTGCCGATGCTGGTGGCCGGGAGCGACGGCACCGTGGTGTTGGGCGGGGCGGTGAAGTTCAGCGCGCCGGTGAAGTCGCCGGTCACCGAGCGCCGCCAGGCGGACAGGTTGGGCACCTTGACGCCGAACAGGGTCTCGGCCAGCCGCAGCGTGGAGGTGTGGTCGAGGACTCCCGAGTACTTGTAGCCGCCCGTGCTGAACGGGGAGATGACCAGTGCCGGGGTGCGGAAGCCCAGGCCGATCGGCCCGGCGAGGCCGCCGGCCGAGGACGGCAGCGGTGTGGCGGTCAGGTACTCGCCCGCGGTCCCTGACGGGGCGACGGGCGGCGGCACGTGGTCGAAGAACCCGCCGTTCTCGTCGTAGTTGACGATGAGCACGGTCTGCGCCCAGACCTCGGGGTTGGAGACCAGGATGTTGAGCACCTGCTGGACCAGGTACTCGCCCCAGGCTGGTGGCGCGGCCGGGTGCTCGCACTCGGCCAGCGGCGACATGATCCAGGAGACGGACGGCAGGCTGCCGCTGGCTACGTCCGAGGAGAAGGTGCCTGGGTAGGTCGGGGTGATCGCCTTGGAGATCAGCTCCAGGCCGGTCAGCGAGAGCGGGTTGACGTAGTTCTTGAAGTAGGGCAGCGGGCTGAGGCCGATCAGGCCGGTCGGGTCGTTGTAGACCTTCCAGCTGACCCCGGCCTTAAGCAGCGCCTCGGGGTAGGTTTCCCAGCTGAGCTTGCCGGTCTGGGCGGTGCGGTTGGACGCGGTGGTGATGATCGGGCCGCCCTGCGTGCCGGCCGGGTCGATCCAGGCGGACATGGCCATCAGGCGGTTCGGGTCGGTCGGGCCGAGCACCGAGCAGTGGTAGCCGTCGCAGATGGTGAACGCGTCGGCAAGCGCGTAGTAGAAGGGCAGCTCGGACCGGGTGAAGTAGCCCATCGTGACCGGGCCGTTGGCGCTGCCGTCGGTGGCCAGGTGCGAGTTGATGAACTGGTTCATCAACCCGTTGTTCCAGCTGGTGTGCTGGCCGCCCCAGCTGTGGTCGATGTCGTTGGTGTCGGAGCCGTTCTCCGTGGGCGGGTTGTTCTCCAGGTTGAACGGCTGCATGAAGCCGCTGGCAGTGACGCCGACGCCCGGCTGGTAGCCGTACTGGTCGAAGACGGTGCCGCCGCTGGGGTTGGCCTGGACGCTGGGGTCGGAGAAGCCGCGGACGCCAGACAGCGTGCCGAAGTAGTGGTCGAAGCTGCGGTTCTCCTGCATCAGGATGACGATGTGCTTGACGTCGCTGAGGCTGGCGTTGGACGTGGCCGCGGCCACCAGCTTGTCGACCAGCCTGGCCTGCTCGTCGGTTGGCCTGCCCGCCTTGCCGAGGCCGGTCGCGGCGGCGGCGCCGAGGGCGGCTGCCGCTCCGCCCACCATGAAGGTGCGCCGCGTAGTGTTGCTACTTGTATCTTCCTGGTCGCTCATGGGGGAGCTCCTGTGCGATTGGATGACTACCGGTGACGCGAAGGTAACGGGGGCACATGGCTACAGCCCGGCTGAAGTCTAACCAGTCGGTAACTTAAGGCGAAACAAAACCAGCACGCGGGCTCGCGCGCGCTGGAACGACCGGGCGGGGGCCCGTCGTCGGATGCGCTGGTCTCCTAGCTTCCGTCGCGCAGGTCAGCCGGGGACCCGGTCTGGTAGGCGATCTGGTCGAACACCGCGGTGCAGCCCCAGCCCTTCGGGGACTGGGCCATGAAGCCGACCCTCGCCCCGGAGGCCTCCCCGAGCGTGAAGTACCGCAGCAGGTGCCACCAGGTGCCGTCCTGCGCGGCGTGAAACGCCCACGCCCGGCCCTTGCGGGTGATCCGCAGCCATAGCGGCTCGCCCTGGGTGCTGAAGGAGTTGCTGTCGTCGGAGGTGGTCCGCGTGACCACGGTGACGGCGGTCGGACGCCGCTGTGGTGACAGCTCGTAGCAGACCTTGGCCCAGCGGTGCTCGGTCACGTGCAGCAGGAGCACCCCGGCGTCGAAGACCGAGCCGAAGTCCACGCTCACCCGGGCCGACAGCGTGAAGTCACGGTCGGCGGGCAGCCCGGTGAGCCGCCCGGCGTCTGGCGGCGGCGTCCCGTCGGCCGCCGGGTCGATGAACAAGTCGGTTCCCGCGGCGGCGGCCAGCTTCAGCGAGCCGGCAGCGAGCTCCGCTTCCAGTGACGGGTTCCCCGAGTACTCAAGGGGAAAGGGGACGCCGGGCAGCACCAGGAAGCTCATGGTGGCAGTTTGCCACGTGCGCTACACCATGTCCCGCACGCGCGTTCGGGGGGCACCTGTACCCCGGGAAAGCCCGGCCCGCTGGACATGCGGCAAACACTACCGAATAAGGCCATGCCGTGGGCGTGATGTTACCGGCCGGGGCCGCGGTCCGCCTGGGGGCGCTGGAGGCCGATGTGGGACTCGGCGTCGGTGAAGCCGACGGAGCGGTAGACGCTGATCGCGACGTAGTCGGGGTCAGCGACGATGACGAGCTTGCCCGCCGGGCCGAGGGAGGCCAGCGCCTCCCGCCCGGCGTGCCAGGTCAGCGTGCCGGCCAGCCCTCGCTGCCTGAAGCCGGGGTGGGTCTCGACGTTCTGGTACCTGGCCAGGCCGGAGGCGGCGTCAGGCACGACGCCAAGCTGCGCGACCAGGGCCTCGCCCAGGAAGGCGCCATGCCAGGTCGCGTGGCCTGCCTCGGTCAGGGCACGCTCGGCCGCGACCCGCGCCCGGTTGAACTCGCTGTCACCGCCGCTGGGGCCGCCCTCGCTGATGGCGGCGCGCAGCCGGACGGCCTGTTCCCAGTCGTCGTCGCCGGCCAGCGCCCGGTACGTCGCCTCGGCGTTGGGCTGGCGCGGCGGGCGCAGCTCGCGCTGGCCAGCGGTCAGGACCACTGACCGCTCGCAGCCGAGGCCGGCCGCGGCGAGCTCGGCCGCATCGGGGACGCTGGCGCCCGGCGAGCCCACGCCTATCGCCACGTGCCCCGCGCCGGGGAACTCAGCGGCGAACCTGGCCGCCACGTCCGCTACCTCACCCGGCGCCAGCGCGGGAACCAGCAGGAAGTTGCCCCACCAGAAGTCCGGGTTGCGCGGGCTGCGGATGACCAGGCAGTCACCCCGGTCCTCGATCAGGGCGCCCTCAAGCTCAAGGATCATCAGGTCGGTGCGGTACCCAAGCGAGGAGACTTTCACGCGACCAGAGCGTAGCGCAGCTGGACTCCCTGGCGGTCCAGGCGGCGCAGCGCCGCCTCGCGGGACCGGTCGGACTGGCAGGCCACCGCGTCCCTCATGATGGTGACCCGCAGGTCGCGCCGCAGCGCCTCCCGGGCGGTCGCGGTGACGCAGGCGCGCGCGTACAGGCCGCAGATCGTCACCTGCCCCACGCCCTCGCGGCTGAGCAGCTCGGCTAGCGCCGGGTTGCAGAACGCGCTCGGCTTCCACTTGGGCAGGTAGACCGAGCCGGCCGCCGAGACCTTGTCGTCCCACGCGGACCCGGCCGAGCCCGCCATGGCCGCGTGATGCCGCCACATGTTGCCGATGCGGTCACGCGGCCGGAACTCGTTGCCGACCCTGACGATGAGGTCCCCGTCGGCCTGCGCCCGCGCGATGACCGTGCCCGTCGCGACCAGGACCCCCGTGACCTGGTGCCGGGCCACCGGCATCCGGCCGTCGTCGGCCAGGAAGTCCCGCTGGAAGTCGATCAGCAGCAGCGCGCGGCGACCGCGCGGCATGTCGGCACTGGCCATGGCTAAGACGCTAGCCAACCCGGCGAGCTTGGGCTAGCCCCGGCCGGGGATGACCAGGCCTGACTCGTAGGCCAGGACCACGGCCTGGGTGCGGTCGCGCAGGCCGAGCTTGGCCAGCAGGCGGCTGACGTGGGTCTTGACCGTCTCCTCGGTCACCACGAGCCTGCGGGCGATCTCGGTGTTGGACAGGCCCTCGGCCACCAGGCGCAGCACCTCGGTCTCGCGCGGGGTCAGCGCCGACACCGCCGCGGGCACCGCGCCGGCCGATGCCGCCGCAGCGCCCGGGGTGGCGGGCCGCAGCCGGGCGAACTCGCTGATCAGGCGGCGGGTCACCCCGGGAGCCAGCAGCCCCTCGCCCGCCGCCACCACCCGCACGCCCTCGAACAGCCGCTCGGCGGTCACGTCCTTGAGCAGGAACCCGCTCGCACCGGCCCGCAGCGCGTCGAAGACGTACTCGTCCAGGTCGAACGTGGTCAAGATCAGCACCTTCGGCACCGGAGCATCAGCACCAGGGTCGCTGCCACTGGGGCCGGAGCCGGCCAGCAGCCGCCGGGTGGCCTCGATCCCGTCCATGCCTGGCATCCGCACGTCCATCAAGACGACGTCAGGGCACAGCGCGCGGCACGTTTCCACCGCCGCGGCCCCGTCGCAGGCCGTGCCAAGGACGGTGAAGTCGGGCTGGGTGTCGAGCAGGGCCGCGAACCCGGCCCGGACGACCTCATGGTCGTCGGCGACGACGATCCCGATCATGAGGTCATCCCATCTGGCCGTACCGGCAGCACGGCCTCCACCAGGAAGCCGCCGCCCGGCGCGGCCCCGGTGTGCACGCTCCCCCCGACGGTCGCGGCCCGCTCCCGCATTCCCAGCAGCCCATGCCCGCCGGACGGACCGCGATCGCCGTCAGGCAGGCCGGGTCGCTTGTCGCCCGGCTCGCGGCCGGGTGCGGCCGGCCCGGGACCGTTGTCGCGGATCCGCAGCCGCAGCACGTCCTGCTCATACTCCAGCTCCACGTCGACGGCCGCCCCGGGAGCGTGCCGCCGGGCATTGGTCAGCGCCTCCTGCACGATGCGGTAGGCCACCAGCTCGACGCCGGGGTCGAACGCCGCCACCGCTCCCGACACGATCAGCCGCACGGCCGCGCCGCCGGCTCCACGCGCCTCGTCCACCAGGCCGGCGACCTGGGGCAGGCCCGGCTGTGGCTGCCGCACGGCCACCTCGTCGGCCGACACGTCCTCGCGCAGCACCCCGAGCAGCCGGCGCATCTCCGCCAGCCCGGCCCGGGCGGTGTCGCCGATCTCCAGGAGCCGGGCCGCGCCCGCCGGTGGCATCCCTGGGGTCGTCAGCCGCGCGGTCTCCGCCCGCACCGCGACCATGGAGATGTGGTGGGCGACCACGTCGTGCAGTTCCCTGACGATCCTGGCTCGCTCGCCGCGGGCCAGGTGCTCGGTCAGCGTGTGGGTGAGCACGGTCCTGGCCTCGTCTTCGCCCGAGGCCGACCGCCCGGCCCGCACGGCGATCCCCGCCCCGGCCGCGACCGGGATCCCGGAAGCGAGCAGCATGGCCGAGATGTCCCTGGAGGCCAGCGCGAGCAGCAGGAACGGCAGGCCGAGGGCGACGGCCACGTACGGGCCCTGGAGCCAGCGGCGGCCGGCGCCAGGCCCGGCCGGCCCGGGCGCCGGCGGGGTAGCCCCCAGGCGGTAGGCCGCCAGCAGGGTGGCGATCACCCCGGCCACGGTGGCATCAGGGAACCACAGCAGCGTGATGAGGGACACGGCCGACGCGGACACCGCCGCCCATAGCGGCCGCAGGATGGCCAGCGCCACCACCGCCGCCAGCGCCAGCAGGCACAGCGCCAGCGCGGTCAGCACGACCTGGGCGGAATCGGGACCGGCCGCGACGCCGCGGGGGCCCGGCCCCACGGCCGGGCCGACCCGGGTGACGCTGGCCAGGCTAGCCGACTCGATGAGGGCCTGACCGCAGGCGAGGATCGCGAGCGCCGCGACGATGGCGACCCGCGCCCGCCCGGCGGCGCCCCGGCGGGCCAGCCGGGCGCCACGGTCACCGGTGCCGCTCGGCTCGGCCCCGGTTCGCGTCAGCCAGTCAATACCCATCGCTCCCATTGTCCTCGCCATCACGATGCGTGCGCGTCACTGGCCTGTGGGACAGCGGAGCTAGCTCGCAAGAGGGAGGATAGGCGTTCTGTCGCGGGAAAACGGGAGGGCGCAAGACCCCTCTGGCGCGTGACGACGCCCGCCGCCTACGGTCCGTAGGTTTGGCGGCATGGAAGCGACCATCGATGTTTCCGGGCTGCGCAAGCGGTTCGGGCCGCAGCAGGCCCTGGACGGGATGACGTTCAGCGTCCAGCCGGGCCAGGTGACTGGCTTCGTCGGGCCGAACGGCGCGGGCAAGTCCACCACCATGCGGGTGATCATGGGCCTCGACCGGCCCGACCAGGGCAGCGCCCTCGTCGGCGGCAGGCCGTACGCGGCACTGCGCAATCCCCTGTCGCAGCTGGGCGCGCTGCTTGACGCGGGCGCGCTGCAGCCGAGCCGGTCGGCGCGCAACCACCTGCTGTGGCTGGCCCACTCCCAGGGGTTGCGGGCCCGGCGGGTGGACGAGGTCATCGAGCAGGCCGGCCTGGCGGGCGTGGCCCGGCGCCGGGCCGGGGGCTACTCGCTCGGCATGCGGCAGCGGCTGGGCATCGCGGCGGCGCTGCTTGGCGACCCGCCGATCCTCATGATGGACGAGCCGTTCAACGGCATGGACCCCGAGGGCATCGTGTGGATGCGCCGGTTCCTGCGGTCGCTGGCCGCGCAGGGGCGCGCGGTCCTGGTGTCCTCGCACCTGATGAGCGAGCTTGAAGACAGCGCCGACCACCTGGTCGTGGTCGGCCGCGGCCGGGTGATCGCGGACACCTCGGTTGCCGACCTGATCGCCCGGGCGTCCAACGGCCAGGTGCAGGTCCGCACCCAGGCACGGGACACCGCCGTCACCGCCCTGGCCCAGGCCGGGGGCCGGGTGGCCGTCGTCGGTCCCGACCTGCTCGCCATCTCAGCCCTTTCCTCGGAACGGGTCGTGGCCGTTCTCACCACGGCCGGCCTTCCGTTCAGCGAGGTCTCGGCCCACCGCGCCTCGCTGGAAGAGGCGTACATGGAACTGACGCGAGAATCCGTGGAGTTCCGGGCGGTGACCCCATGACCGTCATGGTCCCCTACCGGTCCTCGGTCGCGCCCGCGCGGCCGCCCGGCTTCCCTTCGCTGCTGCTGGCGGAGTGGACCAAGCTGCGGACGGTGCGCGGCTTCCTCATCGCGCTGCTGCTGACCGTGCTGCTGCCGGTGGGCTTCACGCTGCTTGGGCGCTCGGAGTGCAGCTTCGGCTCCGACGGGCAGAGCTTCGCCTGCCCATCCGCGCCGGTCGGGCCGGACGGCGAGGCGGTGGACGACAACCTCTACTTCGTGCACCAGTCGCTGCCCGCCAACGGGTCGATCACGGCCGAGGTGACCGGGCTGACCGGTAAGTACAACCAGCCCAGTGGCAACAGGGTGCGCGTCGGGCAGGCATTCCCGTCTGCGTCAGGGACCCAGCCCTGGTCCAAGGCCGGGATCATGATCAAGGCGAGCACGAAGCAGGGCTCGGCCTACGCGGCGATGCTGGTCACCGGGTCCAACGGGACGCGGATGCAGTGGGACTACACCGGGGACACCGCTGGCCTGCGCGGCAACGTGTCCGCGTCGTCGCCCCGGTGGCTGCGGCTGGTGCGCTCGGGATCGACCGTGACCGGCTATGACTCGCGCAACGGCAGCACGTGGACGGAAGTGGGCCGCTACCAGGTGCACGGGCTGCCGGCCAGCGGGACCGTCCAGGTGGGACTGTTCGCCGCGTCGCCTTCCCACACGACGGTCACGAACTCGATCGGCAGCTCGGTGGGATCGCAGGGACCAGCGCTTGCGACCGGAGCGTTCGCCGCCGTGACGGCATCGGGAACCGCTGGGGCGGGTCCCTGGACGGGGACGGAGATCGGGTCAGGCATCGGCCCGGTGCCACCGGGCGCGCCCACTCCGGGCGGCCCCGGGTCCATCTTCGACGGCTCCTGGCAGCAGGCCGGCCCGGCCGCGTTCACGGTGAGCGGCTCGGGTGAGGTCGGGCCGGACGTGCCCGGCGCGCCTGACAGCATCGGGGCGAGCGTGCAGGTCGCGCTGTCGGGCATGTTCGTGGCGCTGATCGTCGTCATCGTCTTGGGCGCGCTGTTCGTCGCGGCCGAGTACCGGCGCGGCATGATCCGGGTGACGCTCGCCGCCGCGCCGTCGCGGTGGAGGGTCCTGGCGGCCAAGTCGGCGGTGCTCGCCGCGGCCTCGTTCGTGGCCGGCCTGATCGCCGTGGGCATCACGCTGCCGCTCGGGCTGCACCTGCTGCGGGCGGGCGGCAACCCGATCGACCCGATATCCGCGCTGACCGAGGCCCGGATGGCCGTCGGCACGGCGCTGCTGCTGGCGGTGGCGGCCGTGCTGGCCCTGGCCATCGGCGCGATGACCCGGCGCAGCATGCTCGCCATCGTCACGGTCATCGTCTTCATCTTCATCCCCTACATCCTGGTCAACGTGGCCAACCTGCTGCCGGGGGCGACCACCCACTGGCTGCTGCGGCTGCTGCCGATCGCGGCGTTCTCGATCCAGCAGCCCTATCCGGCCTACCATCAGGTGCTGGCGCCGTACACGGCGTCCAACGGCTACTACCCGCTGGCCCCGTGGGCCGGGCTCGGCGTGCTGGTGCTGTGGGCCGCGGTGGCCCTGGTGGCGGCGGGCTGGCTGCTGCGCCGGAGGGACGCGTGAGCGCGCTGGCGCCCGCCGCGGCATCGGCGGCGACTTCGGCCATCGAGGGACCGCGCGGCCGCGCTGGCCGCATGCTGGCGGCGCTGCACGCCGAGTGGACCAAGTTCCGGACACTGCCCGGCACGTTCTGGCTGCTTGCGGCCACCGCCGTGCTCACCTGCGCGCTCGGCGGCGCCGTGTCGGCCGCCTTCCGCTGCACGCCCGGGTACTGCTCCCCCGCCGACACCGGCGCCGACCCGGCCAAGGTGGCGCTGTCCGGGCTGTACCTGGGGCAGGTGCTCGCGGCCTGCGTGGGCGTGCTCGTGGTCGGCGGCGAGTACGGCACCGGCATGATCCGGGTGACGCTGGCGGCGCTCCCCCGGCGGCTGCAGGTGCTGGCGGCGAAGTCTTGCGTGGTGGCCGGCGCCGCGGGAGCGGCCGCGCTGGCCGGGGTGGCCGGCTCGCTGGCCGCCGGGCGGCTGCTGCTGCCGGGCAACGGCCTGTCCGCCGCCAACGGCTACGTCGTGCTGTCCCTGGGGAACGGCACCGACCTGCGGGCGTTTTCCTGCGCCGCCTTGTACCTGGTGCTGATCGCGCTGATGGGGACGGGCCTCACGGCCGCCGTCCGGAACTCGGGGGCCGCGATCGGCATCACCCTTGGGCTGCTGTTCCTGTTCCCGATCGTTGCCTCGGTGGTCCCCGACCACACGCTGGCCCGGCACCTGAACCAGCTCAGCCCGATGACGGCGGGCTCCTACGCCCTGGCCACGGTCGGCGTCCACGGCCTGCCGCTGGCCCCGTGGCAGGGCATCGGCGTGGTCGCGCTGTGGGCCGCGGGCGCGCTGGTCCTGGGCGGGCTGGTGCTCAGGTTGCGCGACGCCTGACCATCGAGGAAATCTCCGCGCTGCTCAGCGGGTTATAGGTGCCTGCCAGGGAACTTCGACGCCGCTCCAGGAGGCAGCCGTGCCCGATCAGCCGACCAGGAAGCTCAGCGACGGCAACAGCATCCCGATGCTCGGCCTGGGCGTCTGGCAGGTCCCCGAGGGCCCGCGGACGGTCAACGCCGTCCGGTGGGCCCTTGAGCTTGGCTACCGGCATGTCGACACGGCGCAGTCCTACCGCAACGAGGAGAGCGTCGGCCGCGCGCTGCGCGAGTCCGGAGTGCCCAGGGACGAGGTCTTCGTCACCACGAAGTTCCTGCCCAGCGCCAGGGACCCGGTCGCCGAGCTGCGCAAGAGCCTTAAGCGGCTCGGGCTGGACCACGTCGACCTGTACCTGGTGCACTGGCCGAAGGGCGGGCCGCTGCGGGCGTGGCCGGGGATGGAGAAGGCCAGGGAGCTTGGCCTGGCCCGCTCGGTCGGGGTCTCCAACTTCAGCGCGGCCGAGCTCGGTCAGGTGATCGGCTCCGGCTCCGTTCCGCCCGTGGTCAACCAGGTTCAGTTCAGCGCCGTGGAGTACCGGCGGGGGCTGCTTGAGGCGGCCGCCAGGCACGAGATCGTGGTTGAGGCCTACAGCCCGCTCGGCACCGGCCGCCACCTGCGGGACGCGAGGGTGGCCGCGATCGCCCAGCGGACCGGGCGCACCGCCGCCCAGGTCCTGATCCGCTGGTGCGTGCAGCGGGGCCTGCCGGTGATCCCCAAGTCGGCGCACCAGGAGCGGATCGCCGAGAACGCGGGGATCTTCGACTTCACCCTGCCCGATGAGTACATGGCCGCGCTCGACGCGCTCGACCGGACCCGCGGCACCGACCGCGCCGTCGAGGGCCGCTGGTGGTAGGACACGGCCAGCCCATCCGCTAGGTGGCCGGGCCGGCCGGCGGCCGGGTGCCTGATGGCCGCCCGCCTGGCGGCCGGCGCCGCCGGGTCCGCTAGGTGGCCGGGCCTGCGCCGAGGTAGCGCAGCACCGCCAGCACCCGGCGGTGGCCGGTGTCGCCCGGGTGCAGGGCCAGCTTGCCGAAGATCGAGTTGATGTGCTTGCTCACCGCGCTGTCGGTGATGACCAGCCACTGGCCGATCTCCGCGTTGGAGCGGCCCTCGGCCATGAGCGCGAGCACGTCGCGCTCCCGCTGGGTCAGCGCCTCCAGCGGGTCCGGTCCGCGCCGGACCAGCAGTTGGGCCACCACCTCGGGATCTAGCGCGGTGCCGCCTGCCGCCACCCGGCGCAGCGCGTCGAGGAACTCGGTGACGTCGGCGACCCGGTCCTTGAGCAGGTAGCCGACGCCCCTGGTGTTGGCCGACAGCAGGTCGGCGGCGTACCGCTCCTCCACGTACTGCGACAGCACGAGGATCGCGATGTCCGGCCACTGGGCGCGAATCGCCAGCGCCGCCCGGATGCCCTCGTCCGTGAAGGTCGGGGGCATCCGGACGTCCGCGACGACCAGGTCGGGCTGTTCCCGCTCGACGGCCGCCAGCAGTTCGGTGCCGTCGCTGGCCACGGCGGCCACCTCGAATCCGGCGCTCTCAAGGAGCTTGGTGAGGCCGGCGAGGAGCAGCACGCTGTCCTCGCCGATCACCAGCCGGAGCCTGCGACCGCCCGCCGGCCCGGCTACTGGCTGCTCGTCCGTCGACACGAGAACCACGCTACGGCACCATGTCCAGGGTCCATGCTCATTCGGTCCGCAGGGCGACGGCGGGCCGGGCGCGGGCCGCCCAGCTCGCGGGCAGCAGCGCCCCGAGGGCCGCGATGACCAGCGCCGCCAGGGACAGCAGCGCCAGTCGCGCGATCGGGAACACGGACTCGATGCTGCCGGGTATCCCGGTGTGCGCGGCGTTGGCCATGGCCCCGAGCGTGGCCGAGTTCAGCTGGACCGCCGCGGGCGCGGCGAGCACCGCCGCGAGGATCGCCGGGCCGAGCACCCAGCAGCACACCATGGCCAGGACCTGCCCGGGCCGCATCCCGATGGCCTTGAAGATGCCCAGGTCATGGATCCGGTCCCGGGTGGTCATCAGTACCGTGTTGAGCACGCCCAGGCCGGAGGCGACCGCGACCATCAGTGACAGCAGCCCGATCAGCGCGCTGGCGATGGCGAAGAACTGCCCGCCGCCCTGCGAGCTGACGGCGGCCCACGGGCTTGAGCGGCCCAGGGCCCGGTTGAACCCGCTGATGTAGGAGCTCACCGACGTGCCCTGCCTGAGGCCGATGTTCCAGTTCGACAGGCTCGCCACCGAGTCCAGGCCGGGCAGGGTCTGCGTGCTGGCGTAGATGTCTGGGTTGTTAGAGGGGTTGAAGTACTCCCCGACGATCTTCACGGTGACCGACGTCCCCGGCCGCACCGGCCCCCGGCCCGGGTTGACCGTCCCCGTGTTCACCGTGGTGGTGTCGCCCACGGACAGGCCGCTCGCTTCGAGGAACTCGGTGTTGACGACGACCTGGCCCGGCCCGCTGAACCAGTGGCCGCTGATCATGGTCCAGCCCTGCCAGGAGCTCTCGCCGCTGAACACCTGGGCATCGACCGGGCCCGCGATGGCCGGGTCGGTGACCGTGTTGTTGTACTCGACGTCCGAGTGGGCGAGGCCCGGCTGGCTCGCCAGGGCGGCGGTGACCGCATTGTCCTGCGCCTGCGCCGCGTAGTTCTGCCCTGGGCCCGTCGCGGTGCCGGGGCCGTCCGGCTGGACCTGGACCGGCACGGTCGCGGACTGGGTGCCATCCGCTTGCACCCGGTCCAGGGCGGTGGACAGGCCGACCGCGAAGATCACGGCGCAGGCACCGAACGCGATGGCGAACAGGGTCACCAGGGTCCGGCCGGGCTTGGCGAACGGCGAGGCCAGCCCGAGGCTGATCGGCCGCGGGACGCGGAGCCGCGAAAGCAGCCGGTGAGCCAGGTAGCCATGGCCGGACCTGGGTGCCCGTCCGGCGGCGATCGCCTCGGTCGCCGACAGCCGGCCGGCCCGCAGCGCCGGGCCGAACGCGGCCAGCATCGTCAGCGCGAGCATCCCCAGCGGCGCGGTGAGCAGGACCCACGGCGGGACCGACTGGTGGCCGACGCCGTAGGTGCCGGCCGACTTGCTGAGGATCGGGACCGACAGCACGTCGCCAAGCAGCACGCCGATGACGCAGCCAGCCAGGGCGGGCCAGCCGATCCGGTTGAGGTAGACCGCGATGACCTGACCAGGGGTCATGCCCAGCGACTTCAGCACGCCGATCCGCTGGTACTGCGCGACGACCGCGCCGCTGACCACGTTGGACACGATCAGGACCGCCATGATGAGGCCAATGAGCGCGAACGCGATGACGAACGGCTCCATGATCGAGCTGTTGCTGTCCGACCTGCTCTCCTGGCTAAGCCAGTTGGCCGCGCCCAGGACCGCGGCGGTGGGGACGACCCTGGTCAGCGAGGCCTCGTCGGTGCGGATCTGGGCGCTGGTGCTGGCACTGGCGAACCGGTAGAGCATCTGCTCAAGGGGCGGCGTGGTTCCCGCCGGGGTGCCCGCGGACCCGGTCGAGCTCGCTGACCTCACGTCCGCTTGCAGGGTTGCCGCCTCGGCCGGGGTGACCCAGACGTCGGCGGAGCGGGTGATCGAGGTGGCGAAGCCCACGACGGTCAGGACCGGCTCGCCCGGCAGGGTGGTCGCCTGGAACGTGCTGCCGATCTCGAGCGGGCCGCCCGGCCCGCCGCCCAGGCCGGGGCGGGCGTTGTAGACGACCTGGCCAGGTCCGTCGGGCCAGTGCCCGGCGCTCAGGTCCACCGTGTCGACCGGGCCGCCCGGCGTGGAGCGGCCGACCGCCTGTATGGAGCCCCACGGCTGGCCCTCAAAGTTGACCGGGAACGTGACCTCGGTGAACGGCCCCGCGGCGGCGGTGACCCCGGCCGCGTGCTCGCTGGCGGCCAGCTGCGCGGCCGTGGCCTTGCCTGCGTTGACCGTGAGCGTGATGTCCGCGCCTTTCTGGGCGGCGAACGCGTGGGCGAACGGCCCGTTGCTGGCCTCGAGCAGCGCCAGGCCCAGGGTCGCTGAGGCGGTGGAGACCAGCAGCACCACGCACAGCACGAACGCCTGGACCTTGTGCCGCAGGACCCCGCCGCTCGCGGTGCGGACCACGGAGAGAGTACTCACGCCCTGTTCTCCGCTCGCCTCGGGGCGCAGCAGAGGCGGCGCCTTCCCACGTCACTCCTCGTCCCTCGTCGCTCCTCAGTCCAGGCGCCACCGCGCCCCTTCGGCTCGCTCACGCCCTGTCCCCCGCTCGCCTCGGG